>WNGF01000652.1_pt1 | contig 67590 bp, 76 predicted proteins | sample 5400641 | NCBI WGS metagenome assembly WNGF01 (sample SAMN13153371, study PRJNA577476) | soil metagenome | isolation source: 80 cm soil or saprolite under grassland replicate 2 | place: USA:California | collected 2016-06-15
ACGAGCGCGAATACAAGGCTGACGGAACCTCGCGAGACCGGAGTCCACTGCCCCATGACGCAGCCGTGACGATGTGAACCCAACCCTAAGGAGCGACACGACGACTTGACACGGCCAGCCGCTTCATACAAGCCAACATCAACACCCTCCGGCGGCGGTCACCCCACTCGTGGCCCCCGTTCCCGTGACATAACCTCCCATACTCGGACGCCGGCCACCCCACGAGCCCGACGGCACAGCCGCCATCGTCTCGTCCGCATGATCCTCGCAGTAGTCCACGTGAGAGAGTCCCGCCGGGCAGAAAACCCAGTCGGGACGCGCCGCGGCCACGGCGCGCGCGACGGCGGCGTGGTCGCTGAGATCGAGAGCCTCGAGTCCGGGAGCCGGATGGTTGGCGTAGGTGCCGCGGGCTTCGTGGCCGCGCGTGCTCAGCGCGTCCATCAGCGCTGCGCCCACCTGGCCGGAGGCGCCGATGACGAGCGCGCGCATCAGGAGGCGAGATGCGAGGGCGTGGGCATGACTCACGGACCATACCGGAGCTTGGCGACGAGAGCAACCGAAAGCTATAGAGCTCTTCGTGAAAGTGGCGCGCCGGGCGGCCTTCGTGGTGATTCTCGTGGCCCTGTGGCTCGGGACGGTGCGGGCCGACACGCACTCCGTCGACGTGACCTTACCCGCTCCCGCCACCCTTACGGCCGAGCTCTCCACGCCGCGCGGCGCGGGTCCCTTCCCGGCCATCATCCTGCTGCACGGCTGTGGCGGCGTCGGTCCCCATATCGAGGATTGGGCGGTGTGGCTCCGTCACGAGGGTTACGCGGCACTCGTGCTGGACAGCTTCGGCGGGCGCGGGCTCAAGCGTCTCTGCGGCGGCAGCGCGGCCTTGACGGGGCAGATGCGCGCTCCTGACGTCTATGTCGCGGCGAGGTACCTCAAGACTCTGCCCCAGATCGACGGCAAGCGGATTGCCGCCATCGGCTACTCGCACGGCGGCTGGACGCTGATGTGGGCGGCGGCGACAGAAGCCCAGTATCCCGACGTCGACATCCGCGCCTTAATCATGTTCTACCCGACCTGCACGGGTTGGAAGACGCTGCCCGGGACGACGCCCGTGCTCATGCTGCTCGGCGGCAAAGACGACTGGACGCCGGCGGCGCCGTGCGAGATCCTTGCCCGCACGCGCGGACGCATCACCGCGGTCGTCTATCGTGACGCCTATCACGCCTTCGACAGCGCCGGAATCATAGGGCGGCGGACCGTCTCGGATGCGCGCGGAGGCCTCGGCGCGACAATCGAGTACAACCCGAAGGCCCACGAGGACGCCGAGAAGCAGGTGCGCGCCTTCCTGGCCGCGAACCTCAAGCGATGAGCCGGAGCCTCGGCCCCGCTCTGCCTCCCGATTTGCAGAAGCGCCTCTCCCAGCAGGGTCTGCCGCACCTCCTGGGCCGGGCGCTGCCGCTCCTGACGGCGGATGATCGCGGTCGGCCACATCCCATGCTCTGCTCTTACCTGGAGCTCCTGGCCGTGAGCGCCACCGTGATCCGCGTCGCCGTCGACGCGCGAAGCAGCGCGCGGCGCAATCTCGAGACGCGAGGCGTGGCGACACTGCTTGTCGTCGAGCCCGATGTCACGACCTACGTCAAGTGCCGCGCCTCGGGCGCGCCGGTGCTCTCGGGTGATCTGGCGCGCTTCGAGCTGATCGTGGAGGACGTACTCGAGGATGAGGCGGCCGAGGGCGAAGCGGGAGCGCGCATCAGGGGCGGACTGACCTACGCGCCCGTGCCGGCGCTCGACAGCGAGTGGGCGCGCGCGGTGCTCGCGGCGCTGCGGGTGGAGTAGCCCCCTCACCCTGCCCTCTCCCCCGGTGGGGGAGAGGGTTCCAAGCTCCCTCGCCCCTCTGGGGAGAGGGTTGGGGTGAGGGGCCTAAACCTCCTGCAGGTCTTCGCCGACGGTGACGGGACCGGCGTACTGGCGCTTCGCGGCCGCTTCGAGCTCGGCTGGCCCTGAGCCCGGCATCATGTGGGTGATCACGAGCTTGCCGGGGTTCGCGGCCTTGGCGACGCGGCCGATGTCCTCGGGCTGGGTGTGGTACGAGGCGAGGTCCTTGATCTTTTCCTCGAGGGTCGGCCAGCCGCAGTCGCGAAACCACGAAGTCTGGCTGCTGGGGAGGCGCCGTCCTGGGTGGCGGCCATGCTGGGGCACGCGAGCCCCGAGATGCTCTTCAGCGTCTACGCTCGCTACATCCCGAACCGGACGCGGCGGGACGGCAGCGCGCTCATGCACCGGATGGAGGGGGTGGAGACGGTCACTGCGGAGGAGGCCACTGCGGTACTCCCGAAATACTCCCGCTAAACTCCGGGCCGACCGAGTAGACTAAGCGCCACGCCCGCTTAGCGATTCATGGTGCCGAAGGGGGGACTCGAACCCCCACGGGTTGCCCCACACGCCCCTCAAACGTGCGCGTCTGCCAATTCCGCCACTTCGGCGCCAGCGAAGGCCGAGTATGCCCCGCCCCCGACGGCCTTGTCAATCAGCGGCCCAGCCGGAGCGCACGTCCGACGCCCGACTGCCGCAGCCGCGGGTCCAGCGCGTCGCGGATGCCCTCGCCCAGGAGATTGTAGGAGAGCACGGTGACGAGGATCGCCAGTCCCGGGTAGAGCGTCAGCCACCAGGCATAGGTGATCAGGTCCTTGCCGTCATTGAGGATGTTGCCCCACGTCGCGTAGGGCGGCTGGACGCCGAGCCCGAGGAACGAGAGCCCCGACTCCGTCAAGATGGCGGCCGGGATGCCGAGGGTCATCGCCACGAGCACCGGCGCCATGGCATTGGGCAGGATGTGCCGGAAGATGACGCGCACCCCTCCCGCTCCAACCGATTCCGACCAGATCACGAACTCCCGCTCGCGGAGGGTGAGAAACTCCGCGCGCACCAGCCGCGTCACGCCCATCCAGCCGGTGAGCCCGATCACGGCCATGATGGTCCAGATGGACGGCTTGAGAAACGCCAGCACGGCCAGCAGGAGGAAGAAGCGGGGGAATACCAGCATGAGGTCCACGAGGCGCATGACGATCGCGTCGACGATGCCGCCCTGGTAGCCGGCGGCGGCGCCCAGGACGATGCCGATCATCGTCGCTATCCCCACCGAGACGAAGCCGACGGCCAGCGAGATGCGGGAGCCGTAGAGCACGCGAGAGAGCACGTCCCGTCCGATCTGGTCGGTGCCGAGCCAGTGCTTGGCGGACGGCCCGGCCAGGACCTTCTTCATGTCCGGCTTGTTCGGATCCCACGGCGCCAGGACGGGGGCCAGGACCGCCAGCAGGACCAGCGCGCCCACCACGCCGAGACCGCAGCAGGCGAGCTGGTTGCGCGAGAAGGTCCGCCAGAAGAGCCGGACCGCGCCGCGCCGTGCCACCAGGCCGGGCATGGCGCCGGCCACCCTAGCGCCGCCGGCGACGCGCCGAGAAGCGGATGCGCGGATCCACCATCCCGTAGGCGAGATCGGCGAAGAGGTTGGCGAGCAGCGTCAGCGTGGAGACGATGACGAGGTTGCCCATGATGACCGGGTAGTCGCGGGAGAAGACGGACTGGACCATGAGCTGGCCCATGCCTGGGATGGCGAAGATGCTCTCGATGATGACGCTGCCGCCGATGAGCCCCGGCAGCGAGAGGCCGAGGATGGTCACCACCGGCAGCAGCGCATTGCGCAGCGCATGCTTGCCGATGACGACGGGCTCGGGCAGCCCCTTGGCCCGGGCGGTCTGGACGTAGTCCTGGCGAATCACCTCGAGCATGCTCTGCCGCATGTAGCGCGACAGCCCCGCGAGGCCGCCGAACGCCACCACGAAGACCGGCAGGACCAGGTGGCTCAGAAAGTCCCACTGCCGCTGCCAGAACGTCAGGTACTCGGCGTTGAGCGAGCGCAGCCCGGAGATGGGCAGCCAGTCGAGCTGCACGCCGAAGAGGATCATCAGGAGCAGCGCCAGCCAGAAATCCGGCGTGGCGAAGCCGATGAAGACGAAGATCGTGGTGACCTTGTCGAAGAGCGAGTACTGCCGCGTCGCCGAGGCGACGCCGATCGGGATGGCGAGCGAGAAGATGATGAGGAGCTGGAGGACGTTGAGGAACAGCGTGATCGGCAGACGCTCGCCGATCTTGGTCAGGACGGGGCGGGCGTCGGGCTGGAACGATCGCCCGAAGTCGAGCCGGACGATGCGCGTCAGCCAGCGCCAGTACTGCACGTGTGTCGGCTGGTCGAGACCGTACTCCTTGCTCAGCCGTTCGATGAGTTTCGGATCCTGGCTCGTCTCCTCGCCGCGCAGGTAGTCGAACGGCCCGCCGGGCGCCAGCTGGATGACCAGGAACGAGATGAAGGTGATCCCGATCAGGAGCGGGATCGCCAGCACCAGCCGGCGTAGCGCGAAAAGGGCCATCTAGCCCGAGGTATACCGCTGGAGCTGCTTCGGCACGAACCAGTCGATGAAGTTGTAGCCGATGCCGGCCGGCGCGGGCTTGATGCCCCGCACGCGCGACGACACCACGGGCAGCACATCCTTGAAGTAGAGGAAGACAAGCGGCTGGTCCTCGGCCAGAATCTCCTGGAGACGGTAATAGGTCGGGACGCGGTCCTTTTGCTGGCAGGAGAGGCGCCCCTTCTCGAGGAGTGCGTCCACCTCGGGATTGGCGTAGGAGATGTGGTTGAGCTGGTCCGGGCCGACCTGGGAGGAGTGCCAGATCGGATACTGGTCGGGGTCCAGGCCGGTGCCCCACCCCATGACGATGGCCTCGAAGCGTCTCTGCTTCAGGTACTCCTTGAGGAAGGCGGCCCACTCGATGGTCTGGATATCTGTCTGGACGCCGATCTCCTTGAGCCGCTCCTGGATGATCTCGGCGACCTTCTTCCGCTCCTCATTGCCCTGGTTGGTCCGGATCGTGAACGTGAAGGCCTGACCATCCTTGTTCCGCAGGATGCCGTCGCCGTTCCTGTCCATCCAGCCGGCCGCGGCCAGGAGGGCCTTGGCCTTGGCGGGGTTGTACTCGTAGCGCTTGACCTTGTCCGTAAAGGCCCAGCTGCCGGGTCGCAGCGGGCCCGTCGCCTCGCGCGCGAGTCCCATCACGACGCCCTCGATCAGCTCCTGCTTGTTGATGGCATGCGCGAAGGCCTGCCTCACCCGCTTGTCCGCGAAGCGCGGGTCCTTCAGGTTGAAACCGAAGTACGTGTAGGCGTTGCCCGGGTAACGGAACTTGGCGTAGTCCTTCTTGAACGCCGCGTAGTCGGTCTGGCGGGCAAACTGGATGGCCGTCAGGACGGCCATGTCCACACCCTTGGCCTTGAGCTCGAGAAAGATGGTCGCCTGACTCGGGATGACGCGGTAGACGATCTTGCCGAGGTAGGGCCGCCCTTCGACGTGGTAGTCCTTGTTGGCTACCAGCACCACTTTCTCGCCGCTCTTCCATTCCTGGAAGCGGTACGGCCCGGTGCCGACCGGTCGGGTGTTCAGCGGCGATTCGCGCAGCTTGCCCTGGTCCACGTCCTTCTCGAGCAGGTGCTTGGGCAGCATGGCCGTGCTCCAGCTCCCGAGCGCCTTGGCGAAGGGCTGCGAGTACGTGACGCGGACCGTGGTCGGGTCGACCGCCTGGACCTCCTTGACCGGCTCGAAGTCGTCGCGGTACGCCGTGGGAGTCTTCGGATTCATGATGGTCTTGTACGTGAAGAGCACGTCGTCGGCCGTGAAGGGCTTGCCGTCGTGCCACTTGATGCCGCGCTTGAGCTTGAAGGTCAGGGTCAGGCAGTCCTTGCTGAACTGCCACGACTCGGCCATCAGCGGCGACCAGTTCAGGTCCTTGTCGGTCTGCACTAGGCCGTCATAGATGAGCCCCCCCACTTCGTGCGACGCGCTGTCCGACGTGATGTTGGGGATGAGGCCGGTGATGTCGCCGATGGAGGCCTGGACATAGGTGTCGCCGTAGGCGGGCTTGTCGCTGGCACTCGCGGGCTCGTCTGCGGCAACGGCTGCCTGGTGTCCGGCGCCGCCGAGCGCGAAGAGCGCGGCCAGTGTCAGCAGGGTGGTCCCACCCAACGCGCGCATCCTACTTCTTCTCCGGAGCCGGGGCCGCGGGGGCGGCCGCGCCGGGACCCGACGCCGGCATGATGGTGGTGGCCTTCCGATGCGCCAGCACCGCGAGCGAGAACGACGTGACCATGAACACGATGGCGACGGCCGTCGTGATCTTGCCGAGAACCGTCGGCGTGCCCATGGAGCCGAACACGGCCTGGCTGCCGGTGCCGCCGAAGGCCGAGCCGATGTCGGCACCCTTGCCCGCCTGCAGGAGCACCATGCCGATGATGATCAGGCTGACGAGCACGTGAATGATGACGAGGAACGTGAACATGCCGAGGTCACTCCTTTGAGGGGCCGCCCTTGGCGGCCGACTTTCTCGCGATGGTGATGAAGCCGGGCGCCTGCAGCGACGCGCCCCCGACGAGCGCGCCGTCTATGTCTGGCTCCTGGGTCAGCGCGGCGGCATTGTCCGCCTTCACGCTGCCGCCGTAGAGGATACGGAGTGATTGGGCGACTTCCTTGGACGCGAGCTCGGAAACGAGACCGCGGAGATAGCCGTGGACTTCCCCCGCCTGCGCGGGCGTCGCATTGACCCCGGTGCCGATGGCCCAGACGGGCTCGTAGGCCAGGAGGCATCGCGCCAGCAGGTCGGCGCCGAGCCCCGCCCAGCCGGCCCGGAGCTGGCCTTCCACGACGGTGAAGGTGAGCCCCTGGCGACGCTCCTCGGCGGTCTCGCCGACGCAGAGGAGCGGCGTGAGTCCGTGCCTGAGCGCCGCCGCCACCTTTCGGTTGATCTCCTCGTCCGTCTCGCGAAAGAGGTGCCGGCGCTCGGAGTGCCCGAGAATGACGAGGCGACAGCCGAGCTCGGCCAGCATGACCGGCGAGATCTCGCCCGTGAAGGCGCCCTGGTCCTCCCAGTGCGCGTTCTGCGCGCCCCAGCCGATGGGCGAGCCGGCGAGCGCCTCGGCAACGGCAGGCAGCGCCGTGAAGGGCGGGCAGAGCACCACTTCGACGCCGCGGGGGCGCTTGAGCCCGTCGCGGACCGCCAGCGCCAGCTCCCGCGCCTGGGCGATGCCGCTATGCATCTTCCAGTTGCCGACGACGAGCGGCGTGCGCATCAGGCCGCCTCGTCGAGAGCGGCAACGCCCGGCAGCACGCGTCCCTCGAGCAACTCGAGGAAGGCCCCGCCCCCGGTCGACGTGTAGCCGATCCGGTCGGCCACGCCCGCCTGGCGGACCGCGGCGATCGTGTCGCCGCCGCCGATGACCGAGAAGCCACCCGACTCGGCCACGGCCCGCGCCACCCCCAAGGTGCCGGCGGCGAAGGGCGCCTTCTCGAAGACGCCGAGCGGCCCGTTCCACACGATGGTCTTGGCGGACGCGAGGGCGGCGGAGAACTGGGTCACCGTGAGCGGGCCAATGTCGAGGCCCATCAGGTCGGCGGGCATGTCGCGGACGCCGACGGTGCGGATGCCGTCCACGCTGTCGGGCCCCGGCGCCGCAACCACGTCCACGGGCAGCCGCACGCGGACGCCCAGGGCGCGGGCCCGAGCGAGGATGCTCCGGGCCGGGTCGACGCGGTCCGCTTCGAGCAGCGAGCGGCCGACGCCGTGACCGAGCGCGGCGAGAAACGTGTAGGCCATGCCGCCACCGATGAGGAGCCCGTCCACGCGCGCCAGCAGGTGCTCGACGAGGCCCAGCTTGTCGGAGACCTTCGCGCCGCCCAATATCGCCACCACGGGCCGCTCAGGACGCTCGAAGATGCGCCCCAGGGCCTCGAGCTCGGCCGCCATGAGGAGGCCCGCCGCCGCCGGGTGGAGGAAGTGGGCGATGCCCTCGATCGAGGCATGGGCGCGATGCGCAGCGGCGAACGCGTCGTCGACGTAGACGTCGGCCAGCGCCGCGAGCTGCCGCGCGAAGGCCGGGTCATTGGCCTCTTCCTCGGCGTGAAAGCGCAGGTTCTCCAGCAGCGCGACGTCACCCGGCCCGAGCGCGGCCGCGGCCGCCTCGACCTCGGGCCCCGCGCAATCGGGCAGCAGCGGGACCGGGCGGCCGAGGAGCTCCTGGAGCCTGGCGGACACGGGGCGGAGCGAGTACCGCGGGTCGGGCGCGCCCTTGGGGCGGCCCAGGTGCGAGGCCAGGAGGAGCGAGGCGCCGGCCTTCAGGCACAGCTCGATAGTCGGCATCACGGCACGGATACGCGTGTCCTCGGCGACGCGCCCGTCCTCGAGGGGGACGTTGAAGTCCGCCCGGAGGAAGACCCGCTTCCCGCCGAGATCAAGGCGATCGACGCTGAGCTTGGCCAAGCTAGAGCAACTTCGACATGTACCGGATGAGATCTTTGACGCGGTTCGAGTAGCCCCACTCGTTGTCGTACCAGGCAAGGACCTTGACCATGTTGCCGTCGATGACCGCGGTGGACGGCAGGTCCACGATGGACGAGTGCGCATTCCCGTTGAAGTCCACCGACACGAGCTGCTCGTCCGTCGCGTCGAGGATCCCACGCAGGGCGCCGGCCGCCGCGGCGCGGAAGGCGTCGTTGACCGCGGCGACGCTCACCGGCTTCTCGAGATCGGCGGTCAGGTCCAGCACCGAGACGTTGGCGGTCGGCACGCGGATGGCGATGCCGTCGAGCTTGCCTTTGAGTTCGGGAAGCACCAGCCCCACGGCCGTGGCCGCGCCGGTGGTCGTCGGAATCATGCTCACCGCGCCGGCCCGCGCCCGTCGCAGATCCTTGTGCGGAAAATCATGGATGGGCTGATCGTTTGTGTAGGAGTGCACGGTCGAGGCGAAGCCCCGCTTGATGCCGAAGTTGTCGAGCAGAACCTTGGCGACGGTGGCGAGGCAGTTGGTCGTGCACGAGGCGTTCGAGACGAGCTCGTGCGTGGCCGGATCGTACTTCTGCTCGTTGACGCCCAGCACGATCGTGATGTCGGGGTCCTTGGCCGGCGCGGTGATGATGACCTTCTTGGCGCCGGCCTGCAGGTGCTTGGTCGTCATGGCCTTGTCGCGGAAGACGCCGGTGGACTCGACCACGATGTCCACGCCCATTTCGCCCCACGGGAGCGTCGCCGGGTCCTTCGCGGAGCAGACGCGCACCTCGCGGCCATTGACGAAGATGGCCTCGCCCTTGTGGGTCACCTCGGCGTCGAGAATGCCGTGTACCGAGTCGTACTTGAGCAGGTGCGCCAGCGTCTTGGCGTCGGCGAGATCATTGACCGCGACCACCTCGATCTCCGGCGCCGTGAGCGCCGCGCGGAAAAAGACGCGGCCGATCCGTCCGAACCCGTTGACCCCGACCCGCACGCCCATGATGTGCTCCTTCGGTAATGATTATTGAGGATTGGCGACCACTTCCGCCCACAGGAAGCTTGATTATAGGGGCCAAGAGCCGAGGCGCGCAAGCTTGGGCGGCGAGGCTTCAATCGACCCGGGCCACGGTGAGCACGCCGACCGCGGCGGCGCCCGCTGCCATGAGGCACCGGGCACATTCGCCGACCGTGGCGCCGGTGGTGAGGATATCGTCCACGAGCAGCACATGGCGCCCGGCGACGGTCTCGGGCCGCAGTACGGCGAAGGCTCCGCGGACGTTCTTGCGGCGTGCCGCCGCGTCGAGATCGGTCTGGGAGGCGGTCGCCACGCTCCGTCCCAGCGTGCCCGCCGCCACGGTCACGCCCCAGGCGCGCCCGAGGCGCGCGGCCAGGAGCAGCGCCTGATTGTAGCCGCGCTCGCGCAGGCGACTCGGGTGCAGCGGCACCGGGACGAGGACGTCGGGCGCGGCGCCCGGGAGCACCGCCATGCCGAGCTCGGCGAGGAGATCACCGAGCGGCGCCGCCAGCGCGCGATGGCCGCCGAACTTGAAGGCGTGGAGGGCCTCGCGCGCGATCGGGCCGTAGCGCGCGGCCGCGCGCGCGTACGCGAAGGGCCGGCGGCCCGTGCGGCACTCCCCGCAGAGTCCCTCGATCGAGAGCGGCGCGCCGCACCGGCGGCACCATGGGGGCGCGATCCGCTCGATGCCCACCCAGCACGCCCCGCAGAGCGGATCGCGCCGGCCGACTCCGAGCGCGGCGCGGCAGACGGGGCAGAATGGCGGGAAGAGGAGGTCGAGCGCAGCCGTGAGCCACGGCCGGACGCCCCGGTCGGGCGCGACTACGGACGCGACGTGTTCCAGCGCCGGCACGATGGACAGCGGTCCACCCAGCCACCGTGTGCGGCGCCGCACGCGGCGCAGCCGTGCGGCCACTCGAAGCTGCCGATGCTTTCGAGCGCGTGCCGGTACTCGGCCAGGGCGTCGACCGCTTGTCCCCGGCGCTCGAAGATGGCGCCCAGATAAGCGTGGAGCCCTGGCAGATCCGGGGTGCGCACCTCGACCTTCTGGAACTGGTCCGCCGCCTCGTCCAGCATGGCAAGCTCGAAGTACACGCGACCGAGCGCGGAGGCAAGTGCCACGCGGACCATGTCTCCCAGACGGGCATGCGCTTGCGCGTGGTCCGGCTCTCGCCTCAGGACTCGGCCGTAGGCCTCGGTGGCCGCCTCGGACCGACCGGAGAGCTGGGCGTCCAGGCCGCGATGGTAGAGCTCCGCGAGCGACTCCACCCGCCGCGCGCTGCGCACCCGCTGGTGCTCGCGGTAGGTCCGGCCGAGGTCGCGCACGATTTCCAGAAAGAGCGCGAGCCCCGCGCCCAGAAGAAAGGCGCCGACGACGAGCGCCGGCAGCGGCAGGTCCCAGCTCCAGTCGGCCCCCAGGGTCACGCGAACGCGGTCGGTATTCAGGGACGCGAGGTAGGCAACGACGGCGCCGAAAGCGAGGGCGAGGAGCACTCCCGAGCGGACGGACACGACGGCAGGCCCCCCGGCCGCGCTACCCTGCGGCGGTGCGCTCTTCTTCTTCGATGGCCCGCTGGCAGGCGATGCAGTAGCGGGCGAAGGGCAGCGCGTCGAGACGCTTGTCTGCGATCTGCTCACCGCACCGCTCGCAGTCGCCGAACTTGCCGTCGTCCAGCTTCTGCAGCGCGGAGACAACTTCCTTCAGGAGCCGCTGCGTTCCGTTGCCCAGCTCGAAGAGGAACTCACGGTTGTAGGACGTCGCGGCCTGGTCCCCCAGGTCCTTGGTCGAGTCGTCGTCGGGGCCCTTGCCGTACAGCACGTTCTTGCCCACCTCTTCCACGAGCTGGCGATGCTTCTCCTCCAGCTTCTTGCGGAACTGAGCCACGCGGTCCTTTCTCATCCCTGTCTCCTCTGCAATACGGCCGGAGGGCGGCCGGAATTAACGGCGAAGGCTACCACGCCCCCCAGCGGAAATCAATCGCGCGTGCCCCCGCCGCCCTCGACGGACAGAAGCGGCGCGTCGCCCCATAGCCGCTCCAGCGCGTAGAAGCCGCGAGTCTCTTCGAGGAAGACGTGCACGACCACGTCGATGTAGTCGAGGAGCAGCCAGCCGCTCTCGGCGCTGCCCTCCTGGTGCCGTGGACGCGAGCCCGCGGCCTTGAGCGCCGCGCGCACGGCCTCGACGATGGTGTCCGCCTGCGTGGTCGAGCGCGCGGTGCACACGATGAAGAAGTCGGCGACCGTCGACAGCCCCTGCAGGTCGAGCACCACCAGCTTCTCGGCGTTCTTGTCGATGGCAGCACGCGCGGCCAGGCGGGCCGTGGCCTCGGCGGTGAGCGCCGCCATCAGGGGCGCGGCCCATAGAGACGGTGCTCGCGAATGTAGGCCGCGACGGCCTCCGGCATCCGATAGGCCAGGCTGCGACCTTCTCGCGCGCGCCGGCGGAGATCCGAGCCCGAGATCGGCAGCGACGCGGCGCGGTGGAGAATCGGGCCTCCGACTGCGCCGAAGGCCCCGAGCCCCAGCTCGTGCAGGACCTTCTGGGATGCCGGAGCGTCGGGATCGAACGCGGCGCCCGTGCGGGGGACGACGAGGAGCCGGGCCAGGCGCGCGACCTGACGGGGCTCCCGCCAGGCGAGCAGGTCGAGAAATGTCTCGGAGCCGATCAGGAGAAAGAGGTCGCCCTGGCCCTCGAGCGCGGCGAGCGTATCGACCGTGAAGGAAGGCCCGGGGCGCCGCAGCTCGAGGTCGGAGACGGCGAAGCGCGGGTGCTCGTGCACCGCGAGGGCCGTCATCCGGTACCGGTGCTCCGCCGAGGCCAGCTCGGCGGCCGGCTTGTGGGGCGGCTGGGCCGCCGGCACGAAGAGAACCCGGTCGAGCCCGATCGCCTCGCAGATGTCGTCGGCCAGGAGGAGATGCCCGAAGTGGATGGGGTTGAACGAGCCTCCGAAGATGCCGACCTTCAGCACCGGGCCCGCTACTCCCGTACCTGCCCGTCGCCCATGACGACGAACTTGGTCGTGGTCAGCTCCCGGACACCCACGGGCCCGCGCGCGTGCAGGCGCGAGGTCGAGATGCCCATCTCGGCGCCCATCCCGAACTGCGAGCCGTCCACGAGACGCGTCGAGGCGTTGACGAGGACGGCCGCGGCGTCCACCTCCTGCGTGAAGCGCCGGGCCCGCCGCAGGTCGCTGGTCACGATGGCTTCGGCGAGCCCCGAGCCGTGGCGCCGGATATGGGCGATGGCCTCATCGAGGCTGTCAACCACGCGGACCGCCAGGATGTAGTCGAGATATTCCGTGTCCCAGTCGGCCTCCGTCGCGGGCCGCGCTCCGGGCACAAGCGCCTGCGTGCGCTCGCACCCGCGCAGCTCCACGCCTGCGGCCTCGAGGCGGGCCGCCGCCATCGGCAGGAAGCGCAGCGCGACCGCGGCGTGCACGAGCAGCGTCTCCGCGGCATTGCAGACGCTCACCCGCTGCGCCTTGGAATTGACGGCGATGGCCGCCGCCATGTCGAGGTCGGCCCCCTCGTCCACGTAGACATGGCACAGCCCCTTGTCGTGCTTCAGGACCGGCACGGTGGCCCGCTCGGCGACCAGCCGCACGAACTCTTCGCCGCCGCGCGGGATGATGAGGTCCACGTACCGGTCGAGGGTCAGCATCGCCATGACCGCGGCGCGGTCGGCCGTGTCGACGACCTGCACCGCCTCGCCGGGCAGTCCGGCTTTCTCCACCGCCTTCGCCAGCACGTGGGTGATCGCGGCATTTGACTCGAGCGCCTCACTGCCCCCGCGCAGCAGCACCGCGTTGCCCGACTTGAGGCAGAGCCCGGCGGCGTCGGCGGTCACGTTGGGCCGGGACTCGTAGATGAAGCCGATCACCCCGAGCGGGACGCGGACGCGCGAGATCTCGATCCCGTTGGGACGCCGCCAGGTCTCGACGGTCTCGCCGACGGGGTCGGGCAGGAGCGCGACCTGGCGAAGGCCCGCGGCCATGTCCTCTATCCGGCTCTCGCTGAGTGTCAGCCTGTCGACGAAGGCCCGGGCGAGCCCCGCGGCGTGCGCCCGCTCGAGGTCGGCGCGGTTGGCCTCGAGGACGGCGGCCGTCTTCTCTTCGAGACCGCGCGCCATCTGCTGGAGCGCCTCGTTCTTCGCCCGGGTAGATGCCAGGCCGAGCGCGCGGGCAGCCTCCTTGGCCGCTCGTGCCTTGCCGGTCACATGCGCTGCCGCATCCATGATCAGCATCCTCCCGGGCCGGCCAGGACCACCAAGTTGTCCCGGTGGATCACCTCGGCAAGCCCCTTGTAGCCCAGCGCCTTCTCGATCTCCGCCGTCTTGGCGCCGCGGATCTTCCGCAGCTCCCCCGCGTCGTAGTTGACGAGGCCCCGCGCGAAATCCTGACTGTCGGGCTCGGCCAGCGCCACCACCTCGCCCGCGCTGAAATCACCTTCGACGTCCACCACACCCGACGGCAACAGGCTCTTGCCCCTCTCAGTTAAGGCCTTGCGCGCACCGGCGTCAACCGTCAGCCGTCCCTGCGGCGGCACGGCGAACGCGATCCACCGCTTCCGCGCGGTCAGACGATCGTCGCGAGGCAGGAAGTAGGTGCCGACCGGCTCGCCGCGGATCAAGCGCCCGAGCGTGCCGGGCTCCCGGCCGCTGGCGATGACCATGCCGATGCCCGACGCCGCGGCCTTCTGCGCCGCCTCGAGCTTGGTGCTCATGCCGCCGACGGAGACCTGCCCCGCCTCGTCGAAGACGAGCTTCTGGATCTCCTCGGTCACCGCCTCGACGGTCTCGAGGCGTCGGGCCCCGGGGTCACGCCCGGGATCGCCCGTGTAGAGGCCGTCCACATCCGTGAGGAGGACCAGGAGCTGGGCGTCGATGAGATGCGCGACGAGCGCCGCCAGGTTGTCGTTGTCACCCACCTTGATCTCGTCCACGGCCACCGTGTCGTTCTCGTTCACGATGGGCAGCACGCCGAAGTCGAGGAGCGCCAGGAGCGTGTTGCGCGCGTTGAGATACCGGCCGCGGTCGCTGATGTCCTGGCCCGTCAGCAGCACTTGGCCGACCTTGATGCCGTGCCGCTTGAAGGCCTGCTCGTAGTGCCACATCAGCGAGGACTGGCCGACGGCGGCAGCCGCCTGCTTCTCTGGAATGGAGCGCGGGCGACTCGTGAGTCCGAGCCGCGCCGTGCCCGCGGCGATGGCGCCGGAGGAAACCAGCGCGACCTCGCGTCGCTCGGCGACGAGCGCGGCGATGTCGGCCGCGAGAGCGCCCAGGCGCCTGGCGTCGAGGCCCTCTCCGGGGCTCGTGATCAGGCCGCTGCCGACCTTGATCACCAACCGGCGCGCCTTCGTCAGCGCCCGGCGCGCGCCCATGCTCCGCTCGCGAGCAGCTTGGCGATGTCTCGCAGGAGCTCCGGCAGCCCGAGGCCGGTGACGGACGAGATCGCGTGAAAGGGCAGCCCCTCGGCGGAAGCCAGGCGCTGGAGCGCCGCGCGGCGCTCCTCGGTCCCCGGCAGCTCGCCCTTACTGCCCGCGATGATCTGCGGCCGCGCCGCGAGATCGGCCGAGTACGCGGACAGCTCCCGCTGGATGACGCGCCAGTCCTCGCCCGGGTCGCGCTCCGTGCCTGGGTCGAGATCCACGAGGTGCACGAGCACAGTCGTGCGCTCGGTATGGCGGAGGAAGCGATGACCGAGCCCCTTGCCTTCCGCGGCGCCGGCGACGAGGCCCGGAAGATCGGCGATCACGAACGTCCGGTGGTCATCCACCCGCACGATTCCCAGGCTCGGCTGGAGCGTGGTGAACGGGTAGTCCGCGATCTTGGGCTTGGCCGCCGACAGCCGCGAGACGAGAGTGGACTTGCCGGCGTTGGGAAAGCCGATCACGCCCACGTCGGCCAGGAGCTTGAGCTCGAGGTGGATCCAGCGCTCCTCCCCGGGTCGCCCCAAGTCCGCGCGGCGCGGCGCGCGGTTGGTAGAGCTGACGAAGCGGGCGTTGCCGCGGCCGCCACGCGCGCCCCGTGCCACGACCATGCGCTGGCCCGCCGCGGTGAGATCGCCCAGCTGCTCGCCGGTGTCGCGGTCCGAGACGACCGTCCCGAGCGGCACCCGCAAGACGGTATCTTCGCCGGAGGCCCCGTGCTTGGTCGAGCCCTTGCCGTGCTGCCCGCGCTCGGCCGTGTAGTGGCGCTGGTAGTGGAAGTCGAGCAGCGTGGTGATGGCCGGGTCCGCTTCGAGGATGATGCTGCCGCCGTTACCGCCGTCGCCGCCGTCGGGACCCCCTCGGGGGACATACGCTTCGCGGCGGAAGCTGACGCAGCCCGCGCCGCCGTCGCCGCCCTTCACAGAGACATCGATCTCGTCGACGAACATCGCGGGTCCCGGAGATGCCCGGGCGCGGTCAGGCGGGCTGCTGGGCGATGCTGACGTACTTGTCGTCGCCCCTGCGCTCGAAGCGGACGTAGCCGTCCAGCATGGCGAACAGCGTATGGTCCGTGCCCAGGCCCATGTTGGTGCCCGGCTTGAAGCGGGTGCCGCGCTGCCGCACGATGATGCTCCCCGCGGTCACGAACTGCCCGCCGAAGCGCTTGACGCCGAGCCGCTGGGAGTTGGAATCGCGGCCGTTGCGGGAGCTGCCAACGCCCTTTTTGTGAGCCATGTCGCTATGCCTCGATCTTGGTGATGCGAACCGCGGTCATGATCTGTCGGTGCCCGCGCTTTCGCCGGTAGTTCTTTCTCCGCTTGAACTTGACCACGAGGACCTTCGCGCCCTTCTTCTCCACGACGACCTCGCCCGTGACCTTTGCCGAGGCCAGCGCCTTGGGCTCGACCGTCACCTGCCCGTCCTTGGTCACGAGCAGCATCGGCGTGAACTCGACCGAAGCGCCCGCCGGCTTGCCCAGCCGTTCAACCTTGATCACCTGCCCTTGCGCCACCCGGTACTGTTTTCCACCCGTCGTAATGACGGCTTCCATGTCCTGTCTTTCTTCCTTCCTTCTTCTTCGTTAAACGTCGACTTCTTTGGTTGTGCGGCTGGGCTCCTTCGCCCAAGGGCTCATCCGAACTGCCTCCCTTAACGGCCTGCCCTAACCAATACGTCGACTTCTTTGCTTGTGCGGCTGGGCTCCTTCGCCCAAGGGCTCATCCGACCCTTAACGGCCTGCCCTAACCAATACGTCGACTTCTTTGCTTGTGCGGCTGGGCTCCTTCGCCCAAGGGCTCATCCGAACTGCCTCCTTTAACGGCCTGCCCTAACCAATACGTCGACTTCTTTGCTTGTGCGGCTGGGCTCCTTCGCCCAAGGGCTCATCCGAACTGCCTCCTTTATAGCCTAGCCCAACCGGAACGGTCGCGAGCGCCCATAAAACCACAAAGGGCGCCTGAAAGTCAAGTCGGACGCGGCATTAGACGGCTTCGAGATAGCGCGAGAGGCGCTCGCGCAGGAACAGGCGGGAGCGGTGTACCCGCGACTTCACAGCAGGGAGGCTGATATGCAGGGCCTCGGCGATCTCCGGGTTGGACAACCCCTCGACATCGTGCATGAGGAAGGCGGTCCGGTACTCAGTCGGCAGGTCGTCGATCGCCGAGGAGAGCACGGTTCGGAGCTCGGTCTGGAGTCCGGGCTCCTCGACCTTGCCCGACCAGTCCGCGACCGGCTCGCCATACGGACGCTGCTCGTCGAAACCCGGCACGAGATCATCCCACAACACTTCCTGGCGCCGCCCGTGCCGGCTTCGCAGCTTCTGGTAGGCGGTATTGGCCGTGATCCGGTACACCCAGCTGCCGAATGCCGCCTCGCCTTTGAACGTGTCGACCTTCCGCGCCGCCGTCCAGAGCGCGTCCTGGACCACTTCCTCGGCGTCCTGCTCATTGCCCGTGATGCGGATGGCCAGGCGATACACGCGGTCCCCATACGTGTCCAGCAGGCGCTCCGGCGCCTCCGGGTCGCCACGGCGCAGGGCATCCACCAGAGCCGCGTCCTGATCCACGCCGGCGGTCCCCGACGGGGCCCGTTTTTCGGGCTCGGCCATCGCTTCCGCGTGCGGTGTGCTCATCGTGGCTCTCCTGTGTTCCGAGCGGGCAGTTCCCGCGTGGTCGGCTCAGATCTTCGCGTAGAGGGTCAGGTGATGCTTGAGCTCTGCCACGCACTTCTCCATGACCGCGATGTCCTTCGTCACCTTCGTCATGAGGATGGCGCCCTCAAGCGCGGCCACGAGGAACTGCGCTGCGCTGTCCGGGTCGCAGTCGGCCCGCAGGCTTCCCCGTTCGTGCCCTCGCGCAAGAGCCTGGGCGATGGTCGTGCGCCACTCGGCGAAGATTTCGGCCAGCCGCTGCCTGAAGCCTTCGTGGACGTCCGAGAGCTCCGAGGCCAGATTGCCCATCGGACAGCCGCCTATGCAGTTGCGCTGGCGCTGGTTGTCCAGCACGCGGTCGAGAAAATGCTCGATCTGTTCAACCGGATCGAGATCGGAATCGGCAAACGCCGGCTCGAGCGTCCTGGCGCGGAAGGCATGGACGAGGCGCTCGATGATGGCCTGGCCTAGCTCCTCCTTGCTCCTGAAGTGGTAGTAAAAGTTACCCTTGCCGACGCCGCTCTCTCGCAGCACGTCATCCAGGGAGGTGCAGTGGTAGCCCTGCAGATGGGTGAGGCGACTCGCGGCATCCAGTATCTGGTCCCTGGTTGCCGCTCCCTTGGCGCTCTTCGATTCGGCCAGCACCTGCGCCATCTGCCCTCCTGGCATTTTGTACCGAACAGTCGGTACAAGACTAAGATCGTGTCTCTTAGCTGTCAAGGACATCGATGAACCGGCCTCTATTTCAGATACTTAGATAGCCAGAGCCGGCTCAGGTTCCAGGCGTTTTCAGCAGCTTCAGGATGGTAAGACGAGCGGTCATTGCAAAAGAAGCCGTGCCCGGCTCCCGGATAGACCTTGATCTCGGCTGTCTTCTTGAGGCGCTTGAGAGTGTCGTCAAGTCGCCGGACCTGCTCCATGGGGATCATACGGTCCGCCTCACCGAAGAAGCAGAGGATGGGGCACTGGATGCGTGGCGCATCATGAAGGGGCGCCGTCGGAGTGTCCGCGGCGATGCCGCCTCCATAGAACGGGATGGCGGCCTTGATGGCCGCCGGATGCCGGCAAGCCGTGAGGAAGGCGATGCGGCCGCCGACGCAGAAGCCGATGATGCCGATCCGCGCACCGCGCACGTCGGCCCGGCCCTTCAAGTGCTGGATCACGACGCCCATCTCAGCCATGAGCGCCGCGTCGTCGAATTGCTGGATGTACGCCAAGGCGCGCGGTACGTCCTCGTAGGGTACGACGGGGCTGCCGAAGCGGTAGAAGAAGTCGGGAGCAATCGACACGTACCCCTCGCGGGCGAGTCGCTCGGCCACGTCCTTGATGTGGGCATTCAGCCCGAAGGCCTCCATCACCACGATGACCGCGGGATGCGGGCCTCCCTCCGCTGGCCGGCAGACATACGCGGGCATGAGGCCGTCTGCGGTTGGCAGCGACTCCGTCTCTGTCCTGATGTCCATGGCCGCTCCCCCAGGTGATGGGCAGGCTAGAGGGTCACGAGCTTGAAGAGATCGGCGGTCAGGTCGAACAGCTGAGCGCAGCCCGTGCTCCCGCCCACCAGCGCCTGTAGGCGCTTGCGCAGGCCGGCGTCCACGAGCTCGCCGATCAGCGCGGAGATCTTGGCCTGCGGCTCACCGCACAGACCCTGGTAGGGCAGCCGCGACGTGATCGAGTCCGCCGCGGCGATGCGACCGGACTTCATGTCGACCTCGTAGTGGAGGTCGAAGCCGTGGACATTGTCGTGCATGGAGTGAAAACAGTGCAACTGCGACCCCGTCCTGACGAGCCTCATCACCTTCTTGCGCACGAAAATGCGCCGCGCGCCGGGAGGTGGGCTGTAGAGCTCCGCGACCAAGGGCGTCGTGACCTCTCGCGCGTCCAGAAGCGCGCGGCCCGCACCGCTGTAGGTGAAGCAGGAGTCCGGCAGGTCAACCCAGCCCGTCGTGTCGAGCTCCCAGCAGGCCCGCGCCCCCCCGGAAGCAAGGGCCGCCGTTCTCTCGCGCGGGAGCTTGGCGACTTGGCGCGCGAGTCGTGCCACCTCGATGCCGGCGTCCACGAGGAAGCCCCGGCCCGGGCCAGGGCCTGCGAGCTCCGCCACTCGGCGCGTGAAGCCCGCCACCATCCGCGTTCCCGAAAGCTCTGCCAAGCGCGAGGCGGCAACCGGGTCCACGTCTCCGGCCGTGACCCGGGCTCGAGCATTGCGGACCTCATAGCTCGGCGACGGGGTGCATACCGCGGCGAGCTCGACGCCGCGCTCGTCATCGCCGATCCGCACCGTGTGGGTGAACGCATCATCATGGCTATTGTCCACCCAGCCCTCCATGACCCGCTCGTAGCGGTCGCGGCCTTCGAGCCAGGGCGAGCCCGTCATTGGACAGGTACTGGCGAAGGCCTGCGAGCAGCCGATGGCCTGACCGCCGCCGGATCGAAGCGGCGGAGCCTCAGGCTATTCGCGACGACCGACACTGACGAGAGCGCCATGGCGAGTCCGGCCAGGATCGGCGAGAGCGTGATGCCCCAGAACGGATAGAGCGCCCCCGCGGCCACTGGGACCAGGAGCAGATTGTAGCCGAAGGCCCAGATGAGGTTCTCGCGGATGATGCGGATGGTTCGGCGCGAGAGCAGGATGGCGTCGACCACGCCGAGAAGGTCGCCGCGCATGAGCGTGACATCGGCGGCCTCCATCGCCACGTCGGTCCCCGAGCCCATCGCGATGCCGACTCCGGCCTGAGCGAGCGCCGGCGCGTCATTAATGCCGTCGCCCACCATGGCGACGATCGCCCCACCCTCGCCCAGCCGCTTGACCTCGGCCGCCTTGCGCTCCGGCAGCACCTCGGCCAGTACCCGCTCGATCCCGGCTCGACGAGCGATGGCTTCGGCCGTGAGATGACCGTCCCCCGTCAGCATCACGACCTCGACACCGAGGGCCGTGAGCGCGGCCACGGCGAGAGGCGCTTCGGGTTTGAGGGGATCGGCCACGGCGATCAGTCCCAGAGCCCGGCCACCCGAGGCGACGAAGACGCTCGTCTTGCCCGCGGAGGCCAGCTCTCGCGCGCGCGACTCGAGCAGGCTGGTGTCGATGCCGCGCGCCGCCATGAGCCGGGCGTTCCCGAGAAGCACCCATCCGTCAGCTCTCTGCCCCTCGACCCCGTGACCGGGCACTGCCCGGAAGCTCTTCACCGGCGGCAGAGCCAGGCCGCGTGCCTTGGCTTCGGTCACGATGGCCTCGCCGAGCTGGTGCTCGGAGCCTTGCTCGGCCGCAGCGGCCAGCGCCAGGACCTCGTTGGCTTCGGCACCCCGCGCCGGCGCCACGTCGGTGACGGTCGGCCGGCCCAACGTGAGCGTGCCGGTCTTGTCGAAGACCACGACTGCGACCTTGTGCAGGAGCTCGAGCGCGCTAGCGCTTCGGATCAGAAGACCGAGCTCGGCGCCGCGCCCCGTGGCCACCATGATGGCCGTGGGCGTGGCCAGCCCCATCGCGCAAGGACAGGCGATGACGAGCACGCCGACCGCGCTCGTGAGCGCCCATACCACCGCCGGTGTTGGCCCGAGCCAGAGCCACAGGCCGAAGGTGAGCGCCGCGATCGCGAGCACGACCGGCACGAAGACGCTCGCGACGCGATCCGCCACGCGCTGGATGGGGGCCTTCGAGCCCTGGGCTTCCTCGACGAGCTTGATGATCCGCGCCAGCACCGTGTCGGCGCCGACCCGCGTGGCGCGGAAGGTGAAGCTCCCGGTTCGATTGATCGAGCCTCCGACGACCGCGGCCCCGGGACCCTTCTCCACGGGCAGGCTCTCGCCGGTCAGCATCGACTCGTCCACGGTCGAGGCGCCCTCGACCACATCGCCGTCGACCGCGACACGCTCGCCAGGCCTCACACGCAGGAGGTCGCCCACGATCACCTGGTCGATGGGCACATCCTGCTCGCGACCAGCGTGCATCACCCGCGCCGTCCGGGGCGTCAGGGTCATGAGCCGGCGGATGGCCTCCGAGGTCCCGCCGCGCGCCCGCGCCTCGAGCCAGCGTCCGGTCACGAGGAAGGTCATCAGGAGCGCCGACACTTCAAAATAGTGCATGGCGCCAGCCGCCATGAAAGCGTGCGGCCAGAGCGTCACGGCGGCGCTGAAGAAGTACGCGGCATTGGTGCCGAGAGAGACCAGCGTGTCCATGCTCGCCGACCGATGTCGGAGATCGCGCGCGAAGCCGGCGTGGAACTGCCAGCCGACCCAGAACTGGACGGGCGTGGTCAGCGCCCAGAGCAGCCACGGGTGCTGGAGCCATCCAGGCGCCCACGGGAAGATCTCGGGCATGCTGCCGATGAGGACTGGCAGTGACACGGCCGCGCCGACCAAGGCCTTGATGCGAAGACGCCGGTCGAGGGCGGCGCGGGCCACGCGCTCGCGGTCTTCGGACTCCGGGGTGCGGGCGATCTCCTCGGGCACGGTATAGCCGGCGCCCTCGACCGCCCGCCGCATGGGTTCGAGCTCCGCCGATCGGGAATCGACCCACACGGTGGCGCGCTCGTTCGCCAGGTTGACACTGGCCTCGTCGACCCCCTGGACGCCTCGCAGCGCACGCTCTACCTTGCCGACGCACGCGGCGCAGTGCATGCCCTTCACGGGAAACTCGAGCCGGGTTCTGGTCTCGGTCCGGGCCATGGCTCACCGTCCTCCGAAGCGCGAGAAGACCTCAAGGAGCTCGTCAACCTTCCTCTGCCGGTCTCTCGCCGTGCCCGAGCGTATAGCGTCCGCGACGCAGGACTCGATGTGGCGGCCGAGCAGGAGCCGCTGGACCTGCTCGACGGCACCCTGCACCGCCGTCAGCTGCAGGAGAATGTCCACGCAGTACTTGTCCTCCTCGACCATGCGCTGGATGCCCTGCACCTGCCCTTCGATCCGCCGCAGGCGGCCCATCGTCTTCGCCCTGGTCTCGTCGTCGATCATCTCGTCTCCTTGTAGTAATGCACCCCTGCCCTCACCTCGGAACGCTCGCGTCTGCTGTAGCTCCACCGACCTTCATCTCGAAAGTTTCCGTGGGCCGGCGGCTCATGAGCCCACGCAGCAGCCACCAGCACGCCAACGCCGCCGTGAGGTGCTTGAGGCTGTGGCCGCTCACGCCCTGGCCGAGCGCGAAGATCCGGCCGTCCAGCGCTTCGAAGAGCTTGGCCACCCCGTAAATCAGCAACACCGCCAGCAGGTCGCCGCCGCGAGTGTAGCGCGCGGGGGCAAGCCAGAGCAGGAGCGGGATGGCGAGTGCCGGGAAGAACTGGACGAGCGCGTACGGGCGCAGGTCGCCCCTACCCGCGGCCTCGCTCGCGTGCCAGTATACGACGCTGCCGAGGCCTGCGGCCGCGAGCGGCAGCAGGAGGGCGAGCCCCGCCGTCACATTGACGCGCTCCGCGACCACCGCGGCCAGCATTCCCATGAAGACCAGGGTCATCGGGAACCGATCCCAGACGAGCCGGGCATTGTCCGGGGCCCAGTGGTAGTAGGCAGATCCCAGGCCGGTGAGTGCGACGCCGGCACAGACGCTCACGTACGGCCATCGCTCGCGCGGCTCGATGAAGGAGCACCCGGGCGACCCTGCCGGCGCCGACAGCACGCGGGCGAGTCCCCAGAGCCCGACGAGGAGGAAGGGCAGGTTGGACAGGACATTCAAGCCATTGTTCAGGCCGAAAACCGTCCGCGTGTCGGCGAAGCGGTGATAGACTACGTCCTGGGCCACGCGTGGCACGGCTGCGAGCAGCGCGGCCGCGGCGACGGCCAGACCCGCAAACACTCCCCCGAGGGTTCCCCGGCTCATCCAATATACCCTACGGGGGTACTCTACCATGGCGGCGCTCCGGCCGCCAGATGCCTCAGGCGCCCAGGTCGGGGAAGAGGGCCTGCTGGCCCGTGGGCACAGGGCGGGCGCGGCGGGCGCGCCGCTTGCGCCGCGCGGGCGGCTTCGCGGCTGGCGCCGGGCGCTCGCGCTTGGGGCGGGTCCAGCCCTTCTGATGCGCGATCTTGTCGCCCTGCTTGATCACGAGGAGATCGACGAGCCGTGCCATCGGGTGGGTCAGCAGCTCGAGGTATTTGGCCCAGTAGCGCGGCGTGTAGGCGAGAGTCTTCATCTGGTCTATCGCGAGGGTGAGCGCGGCCCGGTCACCCCTGCGGGCCGCCAGCCGCAGCAACTCGAGCACGCGCGCACGGCTGATGCGCGACGGGCTAGTCACGCGCTGCCCAGTTCGCGTCGGAGCATGTGGGCGGCCTCGACCATCGAGCGAAGCTTGGAGACGCCGACCCACCGTGGCGTCTCCCAGAGCCCGCAGTCCGGCACCAGCCACAAGCGCTCCGGAGGGAGATGCTTGAGCGCATGGCGCGCGCGGTCGGCTACCTCCTCGGCTGTCTCCACCCGGAAGGCCTTGACGTCAATGACGCCCACGGCAACCTCTTTGTCGCTCGGAAACTCGCTCCAGAGCTCGATCTCGCTCATCTCCCGGTTGGCGTACTCGAAGACGAACTGCTGCACCCGCGCGTCGAGCAGCTCGGGAAAGAGCGGCCGGTAGCGTCGCGGGGTGGCGAACGAGTTGTTGTGGGCGTTGCCGAAGCAGACGTGGAGCGCGATTTTCGCGTGCACGCCCTCGAGCGTGGCATTCAGCGCCTGCACCATGGGCCCGGCGCGCCCTTTGAGCACGCGGTGCTTGCCGGCCGCCATGGCATAGTTCGGCTCGTCCACCTGGATGAAATCGCAGCCGGCGGCCACGAGCGCTTTCATCTCGGCATTGACGAGCGCGATGAGGTCGGCGACCAAGCTGTCCTCGGATTCGTAAGGCCCGCCCCGGCGCAACGGGATGAGCAGCGTCATGGGCCCCGGCACCGCGACGCGCATGGGCCGGTCGGAGTGCGGGCGGGCGAAGCGAAACTCGTCCACGATGCCGAGGCCCTGCGGCGCCGTGACCCGGTCCACGACCTCGTAGGGACAGTGCGTGTCGTAGTTGGGCACGCCCAGGCGCCGCGGCACCGGCAGCGCGCGGATGCCGTCGAGCCGGTCGTAGAAGCCGCGGATGAAGGTCACGCGGCGCATCTCGCCGTCGGAGATCACATCGACGCCAGCCTCGATCTGGTCGCGAATGGCCAGCCGCACGGCATCCTCGTAGGCTTCCTGGAGATCCAGAGGCCCGAGCCGGTCGGCCTGCGCGGCCTCGCGGACCAGGTGGATCCACGACGGCAGTCCGTGGCTGCCGCACACAGTGGTCGGGATCCGCGGCACTGGCGCAGTCATCGCTCCTCCGTCGTCCCCCGTGCCCAAGCCCTGACTACCGGCCAGAGCTCTGATTACCGGAATGTCAGATCATACTGCTCGCGCTGGTAGGACGGCACGCCCTGGACGGCGACCTTGCGGTCGATCACCGCCTGGAGGCGCTCGATGCCCTCGCGCTCCTCCGCCTCGAGATGGTGCGCGAGCTCAGGGTGCGCGCGGATCAGCAGCTCTCGCCCCGACGCCTCGCGGGCGCCCGCCTGCACCTTGCGAAAGATCTCCGCCGCGAGCGTCAGGTCCGACTTGACCACGCCGCTGCCCTTGCAGGTCGGGCAGGCCACGGTCAGGAGTGACTGCAGCCCCTTGCGCACGCGCTTGCGCGTCATCTCGACGAGACCGAGCTCCGAGATCTCGAGGACGTTGGTGCGCGCCTTGTCGTCGGCCAGCACCTTCATGAGCGCCGTGAAGACCTGGTCCCGGTGCTCCGCGCGTTCCATGTCGATGAAATCGATGATGATGATGCCGCCGAGGTCGCGCAGCCGGATCTGCCGCACGGCCTCGGCCGCGGCCTCGAGATTGATCTTGAGCACCGTCTCCTCGAAGTCCCGCTTGCCGACGTACTTGCCTGTATTGACGTCGATGGCGACCAGGGCTTCCGTATGGTCGATCACGATGTAACCGCCGGACTTGAGCCACACGCGCCGCCGCAGCGCCTTGTCGATCTCCTTCTCGATCCCTGTCGCCTCGAAGATGGGCGCGGGCTCCTCCCAGAGCTTGACGCGGGAGGCCAGCTGCGGCACGAGAGACTCGGCAAAGCGCAGACACTTCTCATAGGCGGCGAGCGTGTCGACGAGGAACTCGTCCACATCGGGAGAGAAGAGGTCGCGCACCACGCGGAAAGTCAGGTCCATCTCCTCGTGGAGAAGGGAGGGCGCGCGGGCGGACTCGAAGCGGCTCTGCACCTGGCTCCACAGCCGGGTGAGAAACTGAATGTCCGCTTCAAGCTCGGCGGCGTCCTTGCCCTCGGCGACCGTCCGCACGATGAAGCCGCCCGGCGGCGGCGGCAGAGCCTTGACGATGCCGCGGAGCCGCTCTCGCTCGCCGTCGTCGTGTATGCGCCGGGACACCCCGACGTGCCCCGACTGGGGCATGTAGACGATGTAGCGCCCAGGGATCGACACGAATGACGTGATGCGGGCGCCCTTGGTGCCGAGGGACTCCTTGGAGACCTGGACCAAGACCTCCTGTCCTTTGCGCAGCATCTCCTCGATCGGCACCGGAGCCTCCCGCCGGTGCTCGCGCTCCAAATTCGGCTCGGCCGCACGCTCGCCCTCTGCCTCGTCAGGATCAGGCGCGTCATCCTCGGCGTAGAGCGGGGGCGCGAGGGGATCCTCGTCGCGGCTCGCGGTGTAATCCCCCGCATAGAGGAACGCGTCCTTCTGGAGGCCGATGTCCACGAACGCGGCCTGCATGCCGGGCAGGACGTTGGTGACCACGCCCTTGTAGATGTTGCCGACGATGGAGCGGCGCCCCGCGCGCTCCACGTACAGCTCGACGAGCTGCGTCCCATCCTGCACGGCGAGACGGGTTTCCGTCACACCGGCGTTGACGACGATGCGCTTTCCCACGGCAGCAGTCTCCAGTTCGAGAGCCGAAACCCCCCGGTGCACGACTCGAGGCCCGCGCTGAAGCTGCGGGCCCGGTTACTGGAACTGCCGCATTCGTATCGAGAGGAGGAGACCCAGGGCCGTGAAGGACACGACCATGGACGAACCGCCATAGCTCATGAGCGGCAGCGGGATGCCCACGACGGGCAGCAAGCCGGTGACCATGCCCAGGTTGACGAGCGTCTGGGCGGCGAACAGCGCCGTCACGCCCAGCGCCACGATACGCCCGCGCGCCTCCCGCGCGCCCAGCGCGATCTCGAAGCCCCGAAGGATCAGGAGCCCGTAGGCCAGGACAAGCACCAGACAGCCGATGAACCCCCACGTCTCGGCGAACACGGCAAAAATGAAATCCGTATGGCGCTCCGGAAGAAAGGCCAGGCGGCTCTGCGTCGCACCGTTCATGCCTTTGCCCAGGAGCTGCCCGGAGCCAATGGCGATCTTCGCCTGAATCACATTGTACGCCGTTCCGAGCGGGTCCCGGAACGGGTCGAGGTAGACGAGCAGCCGGTCGCGCTGGTACTGCTTGAGCACGAGCCAGGCGAGCGGCATCGCCGCCATGGCACATGCGGCGACCAGGCCCAGCACACGGAGACGCAAGCCTAGGCCGATGAGCACGGCGGCAAGCACCGGCAACAGCACCAGCGCGGTCCCGAGGTCTGGCTGACGGACCACCAGCACGAAGGGCACGGCCACCATGGCCACCGTCCAGCCGATCGTGCCGCGCGACGTCTGCAGCGGGCCGCGGCGCCACGTCAGCGCCCACGCCAGCGTCAGGATGAAGATGAGCTTGAAGAGCTCCGAAGGCTGGAAGGTGATCGGTCCCAGGTGGATCCAGCGCCGCGCGCCGGAGACGGTGCGCCCCACCGCGAACACGGCGATGAGCAGCCCCAGCCCCGCGATGTAGAGCACCGGCGCGGCGCGGACAAGATTGCGGTAGTCCAGGCTCGCCACGACCAGCAGAGCCAGGAATCCCACGCCGACCCACAGGAGCTGGCGCCACGCGATGCCCGGACCGCCCCGTCCGAGCCCGAGGCTCGACAGGCAGACGACGCCAGAGGCAACGACAACGAGGGCCGCGCCGAGGAGCGGCCAATCGACATTCCTCAAGAGGCGGCGGTCGAAGCGGGGGATCATCCGTCGCCGTCCAGGGTGACCATGGCGACCTTCTCGAGGAAGATCGCCTGGTAGATCTGCCGCGCGATCGGGGCAGCCACCTGGCCGCCCTTGCCGCCTCGCTCCACGAAGACGACCACCACGACCTCGGGATCGTGCGCCGGCGCGAAGGAGGCAAACCACGCGTGGTCCTGACCCTTCGAGCTGTCGCTCTTGGCCACGCTCTGAGCCGTCCCCGTCTTGCCGGCGATCTCGACTCCGGGGATGCGCGCCGCGCCGCCCGTGCCACCCTCGTTGACCACGCCCGCCAGCGCGTTGCGCAGGAAGGCCCACACGACGGGCGAGAGATCCACGTGCCCAGTCATCTTGCTCGACGTCGAATGCGCGATCGAGCCGTCCACGCGCTCTACTCGCTGGACGAGGCGCGGTTGCCAGAGAATGCCGCCATTGGCGACAGCCGCCATCATCCGCGCCACCTGGATGGGCGTGACGAGCAGCTGACCTTGGCCGATCGACATGTTGACCGTGTCGCCTGCCTGCCAGCCGTGGCCGTCGACGCGACGCTTCCCGTTTAGAAAGGGCACCAGTCCGGGCTTCTCGCCGCCCAGATCCACACCCGTGTTCGATCCGAACCCGAAGGATCGAGCGTAGCGGGCGATGGCCGCCGGCCCGACCTTGAGCCCCGCCCGGTAGAAGAAGATGTTGCAGGATTGGACGAGCGCTGAGCGCGTGTCCACGTGTCCATGGCCACCTTCCTTCCAGTCCTTGAACGTCCAGCGGCCCAGGTGGAACTCGCCGTTGCAGTATGTGCGGTCCATGGGCGTGAGCGTGCCTTCCTGCAGCCCCGCCGCCGCGACGATGACTTTGAAGACCGAGCCGGGGGCATACTGGCTCTGCAGGGCCCGGTTCATGAGCGGTGTGAGCGGGTCGCGCACGAGCTTGAGCCACTCCTCCCGATCGAGATTGCCCGTCAAGCGGTCGAGCGGGAAGGCCGGGCTCGACGTCAGCGCGAGGATATCGCCGTTGCGCGGGTCCAGCACGACCACGGCCCCCGATTGTCCGGTCATGGCGCGCTCGGCGGCCTCTTGGATCCGGCGGTCCACGGTGGTGATGACCTGGGCGCCGGGATTCGGCTCCTCGCGCCGCATCACCTGCACCGGCCGGCCCAGGGCGTCCACCTCGATGCGCTCGCCTCCATCCCGTCCGCGGAGATACTCATCGAGTAGCCGCTCGAGACCGCTCTGGCCGATCATGTCGCCGCGCCGGTAGCGGCCGTGCTTCATCTGCTCGTCGCTGACCTCGCGCACGAAGCCCAGGAGATGCGCGGCGAAGACGCTGGTCGGGTAGACGCGCTGGGGCTCGACCTCGACCACCACGCCCGGCAGCTCGAGCTTGCGCTCCTCGACCTGGGTCACCTCTTCGAGCGTGAGGCCGCGCCGAACTCGCACCGGACGGAAGGAGTCCGGCGGCACCCGGTCGAGGCCGTCCTGCAGTTCGCGGATCGGGATCTTGAGCAGCACCGACAGCCTGGCCAGGACCGAATCGCGGTCTTCCATCTCCCGCGGGATGAGCGACAGTGTGAAGGCGGGGCGGTTGTCCACGAGGGCCAGGCCGTTTCGGTCGAAGAGGATGCCGCGCGGCGCCGCCACGGGACGTATGCGGATGCGGTTCCTGTCCGAGAGCTCCTGGAGCTTAACGCCCTCGAGGACCTGCAGATACCAGAGCTGGCCGAGGAGGCCCACGAAGGCGACGCCCACCACGCCGGCCAGCGCCAGCACGCGCCGGCGCCACGCCTCCCGCCTAGCGGTGGATTCGCCGGTCAGATCCACGTGTGCCGCCTGCGCAGCGCCTGCACGCCCTCGATCGCGAGCAGACAGGCCGCGCCCAGGAAGCCGTTGTAGAGAGCCTGAGGCAAGATGACCCGCGTCAGCAACTCACCCAGAGAGGCCGGGAAGTGAAAGAGCTGCAAGAGCCCGAAGCGCAGCAGGCCATCGGCGACGGTCAGGAGGATCAGGCCCGGGACCTGCACCAGGGGATGGTCGATCCAGAATCGCCCGGGCAGAAGCCCCATGGCGAAGCCGCCGATCGCTCGCGTCGCGGCCTGCACGCCCAGGAGCCCGCCGCCGGCTGCGTCCTGCAGGAGGCCAGCCACGAAGCCCACGACGCAGCCCGCCTCGGGCCCGCGGCGAAGCGCCAGCAGCGCCGTGACGATCAAGGGCAGATCCGGCGTGACGCCACCCATCGAGAGCGAGGGCACGAGGCTCGACTGCATGAGCGTGCCGCCAAAGGCCATCAAGAGAAGGGAGAGACGCATCGTCTAGCCGTCGGGGCTGAAGAGGCCAGCCACGTCCCGGCTCGTCTGCCCCGTGAGCAGCAGGACCTCCTCGACGCGCGCGAAGTCCACGGCGGGCGCCAGCACGGCGAAGTGGAAGAGCGCCGAGCCTTTGTCCTCGATCGCAGCCACGCGGCCGACGGGGATCCCCTTCGGGAAGAGCGTGCCGAGGCCCGAGGTGACGATCAGGTCACCCGGCGCCACGCCGGCGCCGTCGCGGGCCATGAACTTGAAGCGCAGACCCCCACCCGGCGCCCCCTCGACGAGCCCCGCGGTCCGCGTCCGCTGCACTACGGCGCCGACGGTCGAGGCGGGATCGTTGAGCAGCTGGACCACCGAGGCGCCGGACTGCACCTGCGCGACGCGGCCGACCAGCCCTTCGGGGACGATGACCGGCGTCTGCTGGACGATGCCGTCGCGCTGGCCGCGGTTCACCGTCACCGATCGCGCCCACCCACCGCCCTCGCGTCCGATGATCTCCCCGGCCAGCGTCGTCAGCGGCAGCCGGTCGCGAAGAGTCACCAGGCGACGGAGCCGCCGGTTCTCCTGCTCGGTCTCCAGGGCCTGCAACGCCTGGACGCGCAGGCGATCGTTCTCGGCGTGGAGAGCGAGGTTGTCGGTGCGGACGGCCTTCCATTCCGCGTAGGTGCTCCAGACCGAGAGCGCGCCGCGGTGGGCCCTGGTCAGCAGGCTCTGCACGGGCGTCAGGACGAACGCCACGAGATCGTGGGCGCGCACGGGCCCCCCGCCGCGCGTCTGCACGGTCAACAGCAGCAGGGACGTCAGCAGCACCGCCAGGAGCAGTGCGTATCTGCGGAATCTCAGCAAGCCATCACCCGGGCCGACGATCTCCCGTCCCGCCGCGCGCGATGAGCGAGCTAGGCGGGGATCGCGACCTTCTTGAGGAGCTCCAGCTCGTCGAGGACCTTGCCCGTACCGAGCGCGACGCACGACAACGGATCGTCGGCGACGGTGATGGGAAGGTCCGTTTCCTGTCGCAGCAAGAGGTCGAGCCCGCGAAGCAGCGCCCCCCCGCCAGTCAGCACGATGCCCTTGTCCACGATGTCAGCCGCCAGCTCCGGCGGCGTCCGCTCGAGACAGGTCCGCACCGTGTCGACGATGGCCATGACGGGCTCCCGCAGCGCCTCCCGGATCTCCTCGTCGGTGACGACGATGGTCTTCGGGATCCCGTCGATGAGGTCGCGGCCCTTGACCTCCATGGTGGCACGCTCGCCAGCCATGGGATAGGCCGACCCCAGCTTGATTTTGATCTCCTCCGCGCGGCGCTCGCCGACGAGGAGGTTGTAGTGCTTCTTGATGTACTGCACGATCGCCTCGTCCATCTCGTCGCCGGCGATGCGCACGGACTTCGCGTAGACGATGCCCGAAAGCGAGATCACCGCGACCTCCGTCGTGCCGCCACCCATGTCCACGATCATGTTGCCGCCAGGCTCCTGGATCGGGAGCCCGGCCCCGATGGCCGCGGCCATCGGCTCCTCGATCAGGTAGACTTCGCGCGCGCCCGCCTGCATCGCCGAATCCCGCACCGCGCGCTTCTCCACCTGCGTGATGCCGGAGGGGACGCCGATCACGATACGCGGGTGCACGAGCGTCCGCCGCCGGTGCACCTTGCTGATGAAGTAGTGGAGCATCTTCTCCGTCACGTCGAAGTCGGCGATGACGCCGTCCTTCAGCGGGCGGATGGCCTGGATATTGCCCGGCGTGCGGCCCATCATGGCCTTGGCCTCGTGGCCGACGGCCAGCACGGAGTGGTCAGCCTGATGGATCGCGACGATCGACGGCTCGTTCATGACGATGCCTTCGCCCCGGACGTACACGAGCGTGTTGGCGGTGCCGAGGTCGATGGCGAGGTCGTTGGAGAAAAGCCCGGCGAGCACGCTCAGAAGCATGGCCATGCACTCCCATCTTGTGCAGCGATTCGGTCGGAAAATATCCGCTCTGGGAGTCTAGCACTTCCCCGCGGGCGCAGACAAGATTCGTCGTGTTTCCGAGAGGATGGCCAGCACCGCGAGCCCGGGCGAGGTCGCGCGCGGCGCCAAGAACCGGTCAATCTTTTCGGCTACTTCAAAGACAGACGTCCGCGCGCACGCAGACTTCGCGCGTTCTCGGGAAATGTGTCAACATAGCGCGGCCCGAGATGGAGACTGCGAGAGAATTCCGATGAGCCGCCACGCCGACGACCTAGAGATCTGGTTTGACAAGGGCGTCACCGACGGGCTCCCCGTGATTCCGCCGACGCGGGCGCGCGTGGACCGGATCCTCGCCGCCACGTCGCGCTACCGCCAGGAGCTGGTCGGCGAGATGCCGCCCAACTATGGCCGCGCGACGGTCGAGAAGGTCGCCATCAACGCGGTCATGGCCGGCTGCCGGCCCGACTACCTGCCCGTGGTGCTGGCGGCCGTCGAAGCCGTGTGCGATCCCGCCTTCAATCTTCACGGCATGTCCGCCTCGACCCACTTCTCGGCGCCGCTCATCATCGTCAACGGCCCCGTTCGCGAACGAATCGGCCTCAATTGCTCGTTCGGCGTCTTCGGTCCGGGGTACCGCGCCAACGCGACGATCGGCCGGGCACTTCGTCTCCTCATGATCAATGTCGGCGGCGTCCGGCCGGGCGAGACGTCGATGTCCACCTTTGGCCACCCGGGCCGCTACACCTACTGCATTGGCGAGCATGAGGAGGCGAGCCCTTGGCCGGCGTTCCACTGCGAGCGGGGATTCCGGCCGGAGGAGAACACGGTGACCGTGTTCGCCGGTGAGGCGCCGCACGGCATCTCCGATCACGCGAGCCGCACGGCGCGGAGTCTCGCAGGCTCCATCGGCTGGTCCATGGCCGGGCTGTGGAACATCAAGCACTTTCCGCTCTACTCGCATACGTTGCTGGCAGTCGGGCCCGAACACGCGCGCACCTTCGCCGATGACGGATGGAGTAAGGCGGACCTGAAGCGCTACCTGTTCGAGACGGTCCGAGTGCCCTATCGCACCCTGCTGCCCGACCCGGACAACGGCGAGGGCACCAACCTGCGCTTCGGCAAACAGCAGGAGCCCGACCCGGACGCGCTGATCCCGAAGTTCCCATCCGTGGACGAGATCCACGTCGTCGTGACGGGCGGCACAGCCGGCCGCTTCTCGATGGCCATTCCGGGCTGGCTCGGAACCAAGAACGGCTCGTCGCCCATCACCGTGGCGGTGCGGAATATTCCTTGACATGATGCCGGGGCGCGGGTACCCTGACGACAAGTTGTAGGTTCACTCGGTAGTCGGATACGTAGCGAGTCCAACAACGCTAGATTCGAATTGAACGCCGTGAGGACCTCAAGTCCAGCGGCGTTTTTTGTTTGTCCTCCGATTCCGGAGGGCGGCTCCGTCATGGTGACGGGGCATCACCGAGGCGCAAGCCTCAGAAGAAAGAGGTAGGTACAGATGGCTCAGGGAAGCGTGAAATGGTTCAACGATGCGAAGGGGTATGGCTTTATCTCCCAGGAAGACGGCGAGGACGTGTTCGTGCACTTCAGCGCCATCCAGGCCCAGGGCTTCAAGAGCCTGGCCGAGGGTGACAAGGTCGAGTTCGAGGTGACCCGCGGTCCAAAGGGACTGCAGGCCGCCAACGTCCGCAAGGCCTAAGGACACCCCCGCCGCGGCCGGGACCCGGCTTCGGGTCCCGGCCGCGGCTTCCACACCACGTAGATCCCCCACCCAAGCAGGCCACAACAGCCTTGACAGGGGGTATACCCTCTGTTAGCGTTTCGTCCGTACAGGTAGTACCGTGCCTGATCCGTACGTGAACGAACAGTTCGAGCCTTAGCAAGCGGCGCCGAGAGGACGCGAGTCCTCTACGGCGCTTTTTTTGTTCCCCCCGATCCAGGGGGAGCCCCCGGCCATGGTGGTGCGGGGATCACAGGGGCGGCCGAACAAGCCGACCCAAGGAGAGAGGAACCAGACGTATGGCACAAGGCACGGTCAAGTGGTTCAACGACGCGAAGGGGTACGGCTTCATCCAGGTAGAGGGCGGCGAGGACGTCTTCGTCCACTACAGCGCCATCCAGGCCCAGGGCTTCAAGAGCCTAGCCGAGGGCGACAAGGTCGAGTTCGAGGTGACCAAGGGCCCGAAGGGGCTGCAAGCCTCCAACGTCCGCAAGGCCTGATCTCTCCCGCTGATCACTCGACGGCCCGCCGGGTTCCCCGGCGGGCCGTCTTATTGTCCCTGCCTGTCTGAGCTGCGGGCAAAGAAAAGCCCCGACGGCTGCTGCGGCCTCCAGGCTTCGGTGCCGCCCCGCTGGTGAAAAGCGGGACCGTCGGGGCCGGTGGTTCCTGGGTCCTCCAGGCCCACCTGCGACTGCTTACGTCCGGGCCTTAGGAGGTGACCACCTCACAGATCACCGTAGGGGTACACATCGGCTGGATCACCTCCCTTTCTCGGCGCGGCCCGGATGGGGCCCAGGACCACCACCTCGCACCGGACGCCGACTCCCGGCGCGTGGCTCGGTCACGTCGCCCACGGCGGGATTACCGAGGGGGACGATCCACGGAAGCCTGTGTGCGCTCCGACCGATTTCCCTCATCCTACATAAATCGCCTCCGGCACAAAAGGGATTTTTCACTTCACCGCGATGCGGCCGTGGTTCTTGTCGAGCACCGCCTTGTCGACGCCCGGCACCTTCTCCAGGTCCTGAGGCCGCTTGAAGGGACCGTACGCCTCGCGCCAGGCGATGATCTTCTTCGCCGTGCCGGCGCCGACGCCTTCGAGCTTCATGAGCTCCGTCTGGCCGGCTTCGTTGATATTGACCTTGCCGGCCGCGTGCACCTGAGCCTTGGTCTCCGCGTGAAGCGGTTTGTCCTCTGCGCCCCACGCCGCGCCGTACGCGAGCCACCACGCCCCCATCACCACCACCATGAGCCACCGTGTCGTCCGCATGCTGTCCTCCTTGGAAGAATGTGATGCTGGTGTTGCGCATTCCACTCCAGGGAGGCGTGGGCTGACAATGCCCACAATTTCATACAGAGGAGGTGTCTCTATTCAGCGTCAGGCCGGGCGAGGCGTTCGAGGTAGGCGTCCCACTCCCACGGCAGCAGCGACTGCTTCCTGGTATTGCAGTCCTTGCACGCGGGGGCGACATTCGCGCGGACCGAGCGGCCGCCGCGGATCAGCGGCACAACGTGATCGAGCGTGAGCGCGCGCGCGCCGACTTGGCGGGCGCAGTAGTGGCAACGGCCGTCGGCGATGCGCCGCTTCCACCAGCCGCTCTGCCGGAGCTCCCGCGCGCGCGCCTTCTCGCGCTTGAGCGCAGCACTGTCGCCCAGCGGCACGAATCGGTCCGCTGCCGTCACGTTCCCTCGACCGCGGCCAGCGCCAGGGACAGGTCCTCCCACTCCTTCATGTGCCAGGCGACCTGCTGCTCGGCCTCCCTCCGCTGCTGGGCGATGGCGCGCGCACGCTCGCCGTCCCGGTAGAGACCGGGGTCGGCCAGCGCCTGTCCGATTTCCTCCAGCTGGCGCTCGAGAGCGGATATCTGCGCCTCGACGGCGCCGAGCCGCGCCTTGATGGCCTTGATCTCCCGCGCGACGGTCCTGGCCGGCTTCGACGATGCATGGGTCGGCTTGGGCGCCGCCTCATCGCGGCGACGGGACGCGGGGCGCGGAGGGATGGCGGGGGGCGCGGGCGTCGGCAGCGCGGCCGGTGAGGCCTTGCGGTCGAGGTAGTCGTCGTAGCTGCCGATGTGGACGGCCAGGCGGCCGCGGTCGACATCGACTACGTGGGTTGCGATCCGGTTGATGAAGTAGCGGTCATGGGAGATGAAGACGATGGTGCCGCCGAAGCTGGCGAGCGCCTCCTCGAGCACTTCCTTCGACGCGAGGTCCAGGTGGTTGGTCGGCTCGTCGAGGCACAGGAGCGCCGCCGGCCGCACGAGTATCTTGGCCAGGGCCAGGCGCGCCTTCTCGCCGCCCGACAGCACGGCGACACGCTTGTCTGCCTCGTCGCCGCTGAAGAGAAAGGAGCCCAGGATGGTGCGCAGCCGCTCGAGCGTCGCCGAGGGGTCGGCCTGCTCGAGCTCCTCGAGCACCGTGCGCGAGGGATCGAGCGCATCGAGCTGGTGCTGGGCATAGTAGTGAACGCTCACGTGCGCCCCGAGGGTCCGCTCGCCACACTCGAAGGGCAGCACGCCGGCCAGTATCTTGAGCAGCGTGGACTTGCCGGCACCGTTGACGCCCACCAGGGCCACGCGCTGGCCACGCTCCACCTCAAAGTCGGCGCCGGCGTAGACAACCGTGTCGCCATATGCTTTGTGGATGCCTTCGAGCCGCGCAACGAGCCGACCGGTCCGCGGCGGCTGCGGAAAGGCGAAGCGGATGCGCCGGGCCGTCCTGCCGACCTCGATGCGTTCCAGCTTGTCCAGCATCTTGACGCGGCTCTGCACCTGGCGTGCCTTCGTCGCCTGGTAACGGAATCGCTCGACGAACCGCTCGATCTCGGCGACGCGCTTGGCCTGGTTGCGCGCTCGCGCCTCGAGCAGAGCCTGCCGCGCCTCGCGCTCGACCAGGAAGTGGTCGTAGTCGCCCATGTAGAGGGTGATGCCGCCCTCCGCCATGTCCGCGATGGAGGTGACCATGCGGTTGAGGAAGTAGCGGTCGTGCGAGACCACCACCACGCTTCCCTCGTAGGACGAGAGAAAGCCTTCGAGCCACTGGAGCGACTCGATGTCGAGGTGGTTGGTCGGCTCGTCGAGCAGCAGGAGATCGGGCGCCAGCAGCAAGAGCCTGGCCAGGGCCGCCCGCATCCGCCATCCCCCGGAAAATTCCACGAGGGGCCGGTGCACGTCATCGGCCGCGAAGCCGAGACCTCCCAGGATGACCTTGGCTTGCGCTTCGAGACGATAGCCACCCATGGCCTCGAAGCGGTGCTGGATCTCGCCGTAGCGCAGGGTGAGCTCCTGGCTTGCGTCAGGGTGGGCCATGAGCTCCGCCAGCCGCTCGAGCTCGGCCTCGAGCCGCCACACCTCGTCGAAGCCGGACAGCGCCTCGGCCAGCACTGTCGCGGCCTCGGTGTCGCCGACCTCCTGCGGCAAGTAGCCCACCGTGACACCCGTGTCACGATGAACGCGTCCCGCGTCAGGCTCCTCGACGCCCGCCAGGATCCGGCAGAGCGTGGTCTTCCCCGCGCCGTTCGGACCGACGAGACCGATGTGCTCGCCCCTGCCGATACGCCAGGAGGCGTCCCGGAGAAGTGCCTGCCCACCGAAGCCTTTGGAGACGGCGTCCAGCGCGATCACGTCGGGCCCAGGCTCCCTCTCCTAGCCCATCGTCTGGACGCGTTCCGGCTTGAACGTGAAGATCACGCGCACCTCGTCGGGTGCGCGGTTGGGATAGCGGTCCTTGCCCAGGTACTTCTTGGCGAGAGCGTCGATGTGTGCATCGGCACCGTCTCCGTGACCGAAGCGACGCGGCCCCTGATCTGCACGTACCGGTAGGGGTTGTCCGGATCCATGATGACGAGCGCGACGGCGGGTCGGCTGCGGAGGTTCCTGTCCTTGACGCGACCCTTGGCCGTGTTGACACGGATGTGGGTGCGGTCCCAGTCGAACCACACCGGCGTCAGTTGTGGCGTACCGTCGGCGTTTATCGTGGCGAGGACAGCGAAGACTTTCTTCGCGAGCAGATCGTTGAATTTCTCGGGTATGACTGTCACTGGGTCGATCCTTTTTTGAGGGTGTCCATGACGGCGAAGGCGTGGCGGACCGACTTCATGCTCACCGTCCCGCCCATGATTGCGCCGACATCGAGCGTCTCGGCGATCTCCGCGTCCGTCGCGCCCAGGTGGAGGACCTCCTCCACGCGGTGCTCGATTCAGTCGAAGCAATTCTGGACAACGGCGACGCTGAGCGCAGTCAGTTCCTTGTGCTTCTTGCTGAGCGCGCCGTCGGCGAAGACGCGCTTGGAGAGCTCGCCGACGGTGCTCGGCACCTTCATCGGGCTCTTGGCGATAAGGCCGTTCAGTCGTCTTCGCTCGTCGACCTTCTCGTGGAGGTGGATCATGCGATCTCCTTGGGATGATCCCCGGTGAGCATGCGTGCGCGGGCCTCCGCCAGCCCCCGAAGCGCCAGCAGCAGCCGCACCACGCACTGCTGGACGAGCGCCGCGTCCTGCGCGGTCGGGTCCGCCATCCACTGTCGCGCCCACTCACGGTGCTCGGCCTTGAGGCCGAGCGTCGGCGACAGTGACTCGAGCCGCAGCAGCAGGTCGTCGGCCGGCAGTCCCTGGGCCCGAAGGCGGGCGACCACGGCGCCTCGCACCGCCGCGTTCCACATCCCCGTCAATGCCTCGAGAAGCGCCGCATAGCACGTCGCGTCGGGCCTCTGCTTGAGGTGCTCCACGACGGCCACCAGCAGCGGATGAACCGCCGGCTCGCCCTCCTCGTCCACGCCCGCGAGCCCCGCCAGGAGCGGGTCCCGGCCCGGATCACTCAGGTGCTCGAGCAGGGCGACGAGCTCTCCCACCGACACGGGAGGCAACGCCGCCAGGCGCTCGAGAAGCGGCGCGTCGCCAGACACGGCTCAGCCGCCCGACCGCGCGGCCGGCTCCTGCGCCGCGGCCAGCTCTCGCGCCTGTCCCGGCGGGACCAGGAATGCCGAAACCAGCGCCACCACCGCGACGACAAGCCCTACCACGAACACGCTTCCGACGGCGTGCGCCATCGCCGGCCGCATCTGGGCAAGGACATCGGCGCCCAGGCCTGCGCGCGTCAGCGGGTTGACGATCAGATCCGGGCGAGCGACGACCTCGCGCAGCCTGTCCTGGAGTCCCGCTGGCGCGGTCGCCAGCAGCGAGGAGAGCTCGTGGTGGAGACGCTGGGCCATGACCGAGCCCATCACCGCCACCCCCACCGCGCCGCCGATGGTCCGGAAGAAGCTTGTAACCGACGTCGCCGTGCCCAGCATCGAGCGCGGGACGGCGCTCTGGACCGCGATCAGCATGGGCACGAAGACGAGCCCCATGCCGACCCCGGCCAGGACGATGTCCCGCATGGCGACGTTGCGTGTGAGCGATTCATTCCAGCTCGAGAGCAGGACAAACGCCAGCGTCAGGAACAGCATGCCCGCCACGACTACCGAACGGTAGCCGACGCGCAGCACCATGCGCGCGCCCAGGATGGAGCAGGCGACCCAGCCGATGACGAACGGCATGAGCACAAACCCCGCCTGGGTCGCGCTGCTGCCGATCACGGCCTGGAGATACAGCGGCACGAAGGCAATGGCGCCGAACATGGCCATGCCCGAGAGGAAGCCCGTCGCCGCGGCCGCCCGGACCATCGGATTGGCGAAGAGCCCGAGCGGCACGACGGGCTCGGCGGCCTGCCGTTCGATCATCACGAAGAGCACAAGCAGCACGACCGAGAAGGCGAGCAACCCCACCACCGAAGGCCTCCACCAGGAGGCGCCACGGCCGGCCTCCACCAGACCGATCAGGAGCGCCGAGACGGCCACGGCGAAGACGCCTGTACCGCGATAGTCGAAGGCCGTGGCGCGCCGTGCGAGCCGCTCGCCGGCCAGCCCCCACCTGATGGCGGCCATGGCAAGAAGCCCGAAGGGCAGGTTGATGTAGAAGACCCAGCGCCACGAGACGGCGTCGGTCAGGAACCCGCCGATCAGCGGACCCACGAGCGAGGCCACGCCCCAGACTCCGGAGAAGTACCCCTGCATCTTCGCGCGGCGCTCGAGGCCATAGAGGTCGGCGATGATGGTCATGCCGATGGTGATGAGAGAGCCCGCGCCCAGCCCCTGGATGGCGCGAAACGCGATCAGCTGGGTCATGCTCTGGGAGAGGCCGGACAGCGCTGAGCCCAGGAGAAAAAAGCTCAATCCTGTGAGATAGACCCGCCGGCGGCCGAGCTGATCGGCGAGCCTGCCCCAGAGGGGCATGGTGACGGTGGAAGCCAGGAGGAAGCCGGAGAAGGTCCAGGAGTAGATCCGGATGCCGCCCAGGCTGGCAATGACGGTCGGCATCGCCGTCGCCACGACCGTGGACTCCATGGCCGCGAGAAAGACCGATCCCATGACCCCGGCCAGGACGAGCCCGCGCCGCGGCTGGCCGAGCGTGGTCATCAGTGGCCGCCCGTACAGCCCGCGCACCTGCACAAGGCCCGGAGCGCCGGGAACGGATAGAGGCTTTCGTGCCCGTCAGACCACGTGACGCGTAGACCTTCTCCCGTCTTCTTGATGTCCCGCGGCCAGCCCATCGCGTGGGTGAGCGCCGGCGGAGTGGCCTGTGGCGCATCGGCACCTGGCTGGCCCGGATCGTCGAGGCGAAGCCGGGCGAAGGGATAGATGCTCGAGTGGTCGTCGGCCCAGACCACGCCGACCGCGTAACGACCCACCAGGTGCACGTCCTTGGGCTCGTCGGGATTCGGCTGGCCCAGGATCGGCAGCTTGAGCTTGATGGCCACGCCGTCCCTCAGGCCGCCGCCAGGGTGATCCGCCGCCCGGCGAGAAGGTAGTGGACGGCCATGTTCTGATACGGTCCCCAGGCCGCCGAGCGCCGGCGAATCGCCTCCTCCGTCATCTCCCGGCCGCGGCCATAGAATTGCTCGAAGGCGCGCCGGACGCCCAGGTCGCCGGCGGTGCAGACGTCCCCGCGGCCCAAGTGTCGGGCCAGGAACCATTCGGCGGTCCAGCGGCCGAAGCCACGCACCGCCGTGAGCGCTTCGATGACCTCGTCATTGGACCTCGAGGCGAGCGCTCCAAGATCGAGCGCGCGGGACGCGACCTGCTTCGCCAGATCGATCACGTACTCGGCCTTGCGCGTCGTGAATTGCATGCGACGCAGCTCGCCGACTCGAGCGCGGGCCAGCCGCTCCGCCTCCGGGAAGCCGTAGACGCTATGGCGCCCCACTCTGACCGCGGTGCCGAACCGGCGCACGAGACGGGCGCGCACAGTGAAAGCGAACTGGAGATTCACTTGCTGCGCGCAGATCGACCCCACGAGCATCTCGAGCGGCTGGGGCGACAGCGTGGCGCGGAGGCCATACAGGCGAGGAATGAGGGGACCCAGCACCGGGTCGTCGGAGGTTTGACCATAGAAGCCCGCAACGTCCTGGTCGAGCCCGAAGAGACGATCCGCCTCGGCAGCCGCCGCCTCGAGCACTCGCCTGCTGCGCGTGCCCGGCGCCGACAGGAAGAGGCGCGCGCGGTCGACAGACCCGGAGCACCGGAGCGCGTACCCGTGCCACCTCCCGCCAACGTTGACGGCTCGCAGGAGGACCCCATCGACCAATCGATTGCACGGATCTTCGCCCCAGAGGTGAAATCGCGCCAGCGTGCGTGCCGCGTCCAGGGGGCCTTCGACCGGAATCTCGATCATCATGGCGGGCTCTCAGTCTACCAGAGAGACGCCGGTCACCGGAGGGACCGGTCAGTGGCGGATGTCGAAGTAGAGCGGGCCGGGGGGAACTGGATCACTGCCGCGCAGGCGCTTGACCACGAAGTTGAAGTCCACGACCTCCCCGGCGAAAGGCCGGAGCATCGAGCAGGCTGCCGATTCGGCGGGCAACGGCACCAGGAGCTGCCGCACGCCACGCTGGGCGAGGACCCCGATCAGGTTCGTGAAAGCCGTGAGCGGCTCGGCTCCCTCGAGCATGAAGTCGAAGGCCTTGACGGCGCGGAAATCGAAGGGGTCGAGACGCCGCGTGGGACGGTCGTCCCAGATCGACAGCCAGGCCGTGCCGCGGCGGGTGCTGGCGGTCCAGCTGCCCGCGTAGGCGCCGGCGGGCGGCGGCGAGAAGAGCTCGCGCTCCAGGAACACCGGCGCGAAGTGGAGCGGTTGGACGGCAGCCAGGCGCAGGCGCATGAGGTGGGGATCGCGGTAGAGATCGAAGTGGACGGCTCGCGGCGTCGCCGGGAGGTCGAACCGAGCGAGGTCCAGCACGAGGTAGTCAAAACGGCCTACCGTCTCCCAGCCCAGCGCGGTGACCATCTTCATGGATGGGGCGTTGGAAACCTTGATGAACCCCGTGAGATAGCTCGCCCCCTGGTCCACGGCCCAGCGCTCGGCGGCCTCGAGCATCGTGGGGCCTAGCCCCTTCCGCTGGAGTCCCGGCCGGACGATGGTGTTGAAGGAATATGCCGCCTTGCGGTTGACGCCCCCGACCCTCACCTCGGTCAACGCGATGCATTCGACACCGACCAGCGCCCCCTGCTGCTCGACGACGAGGACTCGTGAGGTGGGATAAGCATCTGTGCGGGCGAAGAAATTGCGCCGGGCCTGGATCAGCGCGGCGCCGGTATGGGGCGCTGTGCCCTGAAGCGCCAGGAGCGCCCCATGGTCCTCCTCGGTAGCGGGTCGAAGGACGAGGTCCTGCGGAACTTGGTTCAGGACCGTTCCGACCATAGCCCTCCCCGATGAAACGTTAGTGCAAAACCTGCACTGACGTTCGCCATCCTACCCCAGCCCGCGAGATCATGGTGGCCAAAGAATTGCGACGATGCCGTTGCCATGGCGCCCGGCTGGCGGACGTCGAGGGGTGCGTTCCAGCGCATCCCGCGCTCGATCTGCGCCATTCGCCGAGTTCGTGGTCAGTGCAAGTAGTAAGGGACCTCCGTGACGACCACGTTCTTGCGGAAGAGCGGCGCGCCCTTGACCAGTGCTTCGCCACGAACTCGGGATCACGATGGTGAGCATGTGGTAATCGCTGAGCGCCAGCAGGTGATTGAGATTGAGATAGTCGAGGAAGGGCTGGAGAAGGGAACATCGAGACCGGCAGCGGGATCAGCAGCACGATCACCCAGGCCCGGTGCGTGAACTTGGTCGCTGTAATGACCATTACCACGAGCCCGGTCGTCGTGGCACCGATCGCGTTGACCCACCAGCGCCATCGCCAGCCAGCCTCGGGGCGCACCAGCCAGCGCCGGACAATGCCGGCCCGCGACCGCGTGAACGAGAGAAAGACGCCACCGCGTAGAGCGGGATGAGCGCGTCGGTCTCGCCGCTGCCGACGAGGATGATCAGGAGCGCAGTCAGCCCGCCGGGATCAGATGCCGTCCCCCGCAAGATCAGGAGGCGCCGCCCTTGGTCTCGCCGTCCTTGGCGGCGCTCTTGGCGTCGGGCTCCTCTGTGCCCTTCTTGAACTCACGGATCGCCTGGCCGAGCGAGCGGCCCAGCTCCGGTATCTTCGAGCCCCCGAACATGACGAGGGCGATGAGCAGGATGACCATCAGCTCCTGTGCTCCGAGACCAAACATGCCGTGCTCCTCTCAGGTAAGGTTCGTCCACACCGCCGGACCGACGGCAGCCCCGATGGCTACCAGGAGCGGGAGGAGGGATGCCCGCTCGACGAGCGACAGCGAGACCCTGGCCGACACGAGTCAGCCCAGGACATCGCCATCGGTGTCGTTGAAGTAACTCGGGGCCCAGGCGAAGTCGGAAATGGTGAAAGCCGGCGCCGTGTAGAAGCAGAGAGTGGCGCCAACGAGACACGCCGGCAGCACCGGCGAGGTCCACCGCATGGCCACTCAGCCTACGCCCCGGGTCGCTGGGGTGTCAAACTCCCGGGCACACCCGGGCTTACCCGATTCTTGTCGGTTGGCCCCTTTGATTGCTAGGCTGAGCAGGCCATCCCGATCGCCACCATCCCCCGGACGCCCAAGGAGACAGCCATGGACATTCTGATGCCGAACAGCACGGTGGCGGAGAAGCTCCTTCGTTCCGTGATCGTGTACGGCTTCCTGCTCGTGGCCGTCCGGATCGCCGGGAAGCGCCAGCTGGGTCAGCTGACGGCCTTTGACCTGGTCGTGCTGCTCATCATCAGCAACGTTCTGCAGAATGCGGCTATCGGCGACAACACGTCGCTGGGCGGCTGGCTGCTCGGGGCGGCCGCCATCATGGCGCTCAACTTCCTGATCGTCTGGCTGACGTTCCGGCACAAGCGCTTCGAGCGGCTGGCCGAGAATATCCCGACTGTCCTCGTCAAGCACGGACACATCCTCCACGACAACCTCGACCGCGAGCACATGAGCCTGGCCGAAGTGCGTGCGGCCCTCCGCAAGGAGAGCGTCGTGACCATGAGCGAGGTCCGGTACGCCATCCTCGAGGAGGACGGGCACGTGAGCGTGATCCCCCGGAGATCCATACCGGCGTGAGTCTGCTCCTCGGCTGGTTCGCTGCGAGCCCGGGCATCGTGGACCCCACAGCACTGGTCGCTCACTGGGGGTATACCGCGGTCTTCGTGCTTGTCATCCTGGGCAATGCTGGGTTGCCCGTCCCGGAAGAGACCGTGCTGCTCCTGGCGGGCTACCTCGTCTGGCGTGGGGAGCTCCAGCTGCCCATGGTGCTGGCCGTGGGCTTCGCGAGCGCGGTTCTCGGCGACAACATCGGCTACTGGCTCGGCCGGCGCTTCGGCAAGGGCGCTCTCAAGCGCCACGCGCACTGGATCCTCGGGCATCCGGAGCGGCTTGAAACCATGCAGCGCTTCGTCGCCCGACGCGGCGCCACCGCCGTGTTCGTGGCCCGCTTTGCGCCGGGTCTCAGGTTCACCGCGGGGCCGCTCGCGGGCGCTCTCGGCCTCGGCGTCTGGCCATTCATGGCGGCCAATGTGCTCGGCGCCGCCCTCTACGTGCCCATCACGGTTGGCCTCGGCTGGGCGATCGGATATGGCCTTGGCGACTATGTCGAGCGCCTGCGGCGCGTCGTGGGCAACGTCGAGAATATCGTCCTGCTGGCAGCGGTGGTCGCCGCGGGCGCGCTCATAGCCTGGCGCGCCGCGCGGTGGTTGGGCTGGCGCGCCCGGGACTCCTGACGCGCAGGACTCGGCCTCAGTGGGCCTTGGCTTCGGCGAATCCGTCCGAGCCGCGCAGGCGATCCTCCGCTCCAGGAATGTAGCACCGCTCCAGCTCCTGGAAGCGGGCGACGCGGGCCATGACGTGGTGGCTCTCCGTCGGATGGCCCGCCTTCAAGCGCTCGAGCGCCCACTGCCCCTGCTCCTCGTTCTTTGCGAGCTCGTGCATCGCGTTCCACACGGCGTACATGGCGGCATGCGCGCCGAACAGCGTGATGAAGATGAAGCGGTAGCCGAGCTCTCCCAGCTCGCGGAAGGTCAGTGGGCTGGCGTCGCGGTGCCAGCGGAATGAAGACGAGTAGTTGAAGGCCAGGGGCAGCTTCGGATGGCTCTGCCGCATGGCTCGGGCGAACTCGACGGCTGGCCCGCGGTCCGAGTTGGAGAGCTCGCACCAGACGAGGTCCACTCCCGCATCGGCATAGGCGCGGCCGCGCCAGATGGCTTCCTCCATGCTGCCGCCCACGGCGCCATATGCGTCCGTGCGGGCGATGATGACGAAGTCCCTGTCCAGCCGGTCGCGCTCAGCCAGGGCCGCCTTGTACTTGCCGACGGCCTCCTCCCGCGAGACGACGGTCTTGCCCGCGATGTGACCGCATCGCTTGGGAAATCGCTGGTCCTCGAGGTGAATACCCGCCACTCCGGTCTTGACGAACTCCTGCACGGTCCGCATGGTGGAGAGCGCGTTGCCGTATCCGTCGTCAGCGTCTGCGATGATCGGCACCTCGACGGCGCTCGCGACCATCGACGCCGTCTTGGCCACCTCGGTCATCGTCAGGAGACCCATGTCGGGCCATCCGTTGAGCATGGCCACGGAGTAGCCGGACAGATAGATCGACTTCATGCCAGCGCTTTCGGCGATCTGCGCGTCGAGCGGCGAGTAGATTCCGCCTGTAAAGAGATACGGCTCGTCCTGGAGCAGCCGACGGAACGTCTTGCCCTTGCTCTCCATGTCTTCCTCCTCGACTCAGGGCCGCGCGGGCGCGGGCGGCGCCCAAGGCAGCTCCAGCAGGCTCTCGGCGCAAGCGCCGCAGTAGTGGGTGGACTCGAGCTGGTACGCGCAACCGGGACAACAGGGCGCCCCGCACGCAATGCATCCGAGCTGCTCGAAGGCGAAATGCACTTCGCTTCCGCATCGGCAATACGCGGCCATCGGAGACCTCCTTTGGTCTTGGTCATCTCCACCCGCAAGAAGCGTTCCGTGGCGCCAAATGGCCGAAAGGAAAGACAGGTGGTCGATGGGCAGCTCCAAAAAGCAAGAAAATGTGAGACCGTCATGTCTCACAATGTGATCAGAGAAAATCAAGTTGGTTACAACTAACTGAAAGAATGGCTGGAAATTATGGAGCTATTGATGAGACAGATATGTCCCTTTATTGAGCCTTATTTGTCCCATCCCTAAAAACCTTTGTATTTATTGAGTATTTAAGTATCAACCGGTGGAAGTTTCGCCTGGTGATTCCGGCGCGCTTGGCAGCGGTCGAGACATTCCCCCTAGCATCCACGAGGAACCGCGTGATGGCCTGCGACTCGAAGACAGCAAGCGTGCGTTCCCGCGCCTCGATGAACCCCTCGCCCGTCCGGAGCGAGGCCGGCACCGTCTCTTGAAGGTGCAGGGGCAGATGAACGACATCTACCTGACGGCTCGTCGCGAGGACCACGGCGCGCTCGATGATGTTCTCGAGCTCGCGCAGATTGCCAGGCCATGGATAGCGCTTGAGCAGGTCGAGCGCCTCGGGCGCGAAGCGGTCGACCCGCTTGTTCACCTTGGCCTCGGCCTTGCGGAGGAAGTGATGGGCCAGCACCGGGATGTCCTCGGCGCGCTCACGGAGGGGAGGAAGCGTGACCGTGAAGGTGTTGAACCGGTAGAAGAGGTCCTCCCTGAACTCGCCGGCCGCGAGCGCTTTCTCCAAGTCTCTGTTCGTCGCAGCGATGACGCGCACCCGTACCTTGCGAGTAATCACGTCGCCGACCGGTTTGGTCTCTCCCGTCTGCAGCACGCGCAGGAGCTTTGCCTGCATCTCGAACGGCATGTCGCCGACTTCGTCGAGGAAGATCGTGCCGCCGTCCGCCCGCTCGAAGAGCCCGGGCTTGTCCGAGACCGCCCCGGTGAACGCGCCCCGCTTGTGCCCGAAGAGCTCCGATTCGAGCAGCGTCGGCGCCAGCGCCGTGCAGTTGACCGTGACAAGTGGCCGGTCTCGCAGGTTCGAGTACCGATGGATGGCCCGGGCGACCAGCTCCTTGCCCGTGCCCGACTCGCCGCAGATCAGGACCGTGGTCGGCGTCGCGGCCACGCGAACGATGAGCTCCGCTAGCTCCTTCATCTTCGGGTTCTGCCCGATGATGAAGTCGCCCTCGGCCTGGGCCTGGATCTCCCGCAGCATGGTCCCGTAGCGGTCCTCGAGCTCCTCGGAGCGCTTCCGCTCGGCCAAGAGGTCCCACATGAACTTGGCACTGGCTCCGCCCATCACTTCGGCTCCCGGTGGCTTAACAGCCTGAATGGTCGATTGGACCTCTGGGCGGCCCGTGACGTCAATGATGAGGTCCACGGTCGGGTCCGCCACGAAGATCTTGAGGTCGGTCGAGACCGGGATGTTGAGTCGGCGCGCCAGCTCGAGGCCAGGGGCCCAGGGATTGACGTCGGCCACTCCCCGGATCATGACGGTGGGATCGCCGCTGAACATCTCGAGCAGCGCGCGGCCCCCTTTACCGGCGCCGATGATGACGACCTTGGTCATGGGCGGCGGCCGCGGCCGATCAGAAGGGCTGCGGTACCTGGTCGCGCTCCGCCCGGTTCTCGAAGGAGGCGTACTCGGGGAGGAACGTGAGGTCCACCCGACCCGTCGGGCCGTTCCGCTGCTTGCCGACGATGATCTGGGCGAGATGCTCGTTCTCATTCGGCTCGCTCGCATAGCGGTCGGGCCGGTAGAGGAAGAGGATGAGGTCGGCGTCCTGCTCGAGGGCGCCCGACTCGCGCAGGTCAGAGAGCTGCGGCTCCTTGCTCTGGCGGCTCTCGACAGCCCGCGAGAGCTGGGACAGTGCAACCACCGGGACGTCGAGCTCCTTGGCCAGGGCCTTGAGCGATCGCGAGATTTCCGAGATCTCCTGCTGGCGATTCTCAGGGTTGCGCCCGCGCATGAGCTGGAGGTAGTCGATGACGATCATGTCGAGCCCGTGCTCGACTTTCATGCGCCGCGCCTTCGCCCTCGCCTCCAGGACCGACAGGGCCGGCGAATCGTCGATGAAGATCGGCGCCTCGGCCAGCCGGCCGGCGGCATTCGTCAGACTCGTCCAGTCGCGGGTGTCGAGATAGCCCGTCCGCACCTTGTGCGAGTCAATGCGGCCCTCGGTGCAGAGGAGCCGCTGCACCAGCTGCTCCTTGGACATTTCGAGGCTCAGGACAAGGACGCGCTTGTGGTTGCGAACACCCGCATACCGGGCAACGTTCATGGCGAAGGCGGTCTTGCCCATCGACGGTCGCCCCGCGATGATGATGAAATCGCTTCGCTGGAAGCCAGAGGTCATGTCGTCGAGCTTGGCAAAGCCCGTGGCCAGCCCGGTGATGTGCTCTTTCTGGTCGTAGAGCTTCTCGATCTGCTCGAAGGTGCCCTTGAGAATGGAGCGTACCGGGAAGGCCGTGCCCTGCATGCGCCGCTCGGAGATCTGGAAAATCAGGCGTTCGGCGTCATCCAGCACTTTCTCAACGTCGTCCCGGCCCTCGTAACTCCTGCCGATGATTTCGGTGGCGATGCGGATAAGATCCCGGAGGACCGCCTTCTCGCGGACGATGGCGCCGTAGGAGAGGAGGTGGGCCGCTGTCGCCGCCTCCTCGGCGAGCGCGCCGAGGGCTGCCGGGCCGCCGACCTCATCGAGCTCGGTGCGCCGCCGGAGCTCCTCGGAAATCGTGAGCAGATCGACGGGCTCGTTGCGCTCGAAGAGGGCAAGCATCGAATCGAAGATCTTGCGATGGCCCTCCTTGTAGAAGTCGGAGGGCTTGAGGAGCTCGACCGCCTTCGGCAGGCTCTCCCGGTCCAGCAGCATCCCGCCGAGCACGGCCCGCTCCGCCTCCAGGCTGTGTGGCGGGATCTTGGAGGTGAGCAGGTCGGCCAGGGTCGCCACGGCTACTCGCGGGTGACAGAGACCTTGAGCTGCGCGGTCACCTCGGCATGGAGCCGGATCGGGATGGAGAACTCTCCGACCGTCTTGATAGGCTCGTCCATCGCGATCCGCCGCCGCTCGACGTCGACGCCGTGCTGCGTGAGAAACGCAGCAAGATCGGCCTTCCCGACGGAGCCAAAGAGGCGGCCTTCGTCCGAGGCCTGGCGGGTGTGGGCGAAGTGCAGCGCCTCGATCGCCTGCGCCTGGCTCTGCGCCTGGGCCTTGAGCTTGGCAGTCGTCGCGTCCTGCCGGACCTTGATCTGCTCGAGGTTCTTGAGGTTGGCCGGCGTCGCGTTCAGCGCCAGCTTCTGCGGCAGGAGGAAATTGCGCGCGTAACCGTCGGAGACGTCGCGCACCTCGCCGCGGCGCCCGAGCGACGGTACGTCATCCATCAGGATGATCTTCAAGCGGATCCCCCCTATTCGGAGGTCTGGGCGAGCAGCGCGACGGTGCGCGCCCGTCTAATGGCGCGGGTGAGCTGGCGCTGGTGTCTAGCGCAGCTGCCGGAGATGCGCCGCGGCGTGATCTTGCCGCGCTCGGACACGAAGTTCTTCAGCCGGCGCACGTCCTTGTAATCGACGAGCTGCACCTTGTCCATGCAGAACTTACAGACTTTGCGCCGGCCGAACCGGCGCCGCTTGACTGGCTTGCTGGTAGGCGGAATAGCTTTCTCCTTATCGTGTACGCCTAAAAGGGGACTTCGTCTTCCCCTTCTACCGCTGACGCCTCGACGGCTTCAGGCGCGCTGGACGCAGTCGGCGCGCCCGATGCCTTGCTCCGCCCCATGAACTGCACGCGCTCCGCGACCACCTCGACGACATTTCGCTTCTGGCCGTCCTTCGTCTCCCAGTCACGCGTCTGAAGCCGCCCTTCCACGAGAATGGGGCTGCCCTTGTCGAGGTATTCGCCGCAGCTCTCGGCCTGCTTCCCCCATACCACGACGGTCAAGAAACAGGTCTCCTCCCGCTTCTCCCCGCCCTGCGTCGTGTAGTTGCGGTTCACCGCGAGACGCAGATCGGCCACGGCAGTGCCGCTGGGCGTGTAGCGCAGCTCCGGGGGCCGCGTCAGGTTTCCCATGAGGAATACCTTGTTGAGGTTCGCCATCAGGCGTTCTCCTCGACAATAGCCAACTGCGGCTTCGGCGTCCCGCGAACGCGCTTCTTGACAGGCACCCGAGTCGTCAGGAAGCGCAGCACCTGCTCGTTGAGCCTGAGCTGGCGCTCGTACTCCTTGATGGTGGAGGGCTCGGCCGAGCACTCGATGACGGCGTATGTGCCCTCGCGCTGCTTGCGCAGGTCGTATGCCAGCCGGCGCTTGCCCCAGCTCTCGCACTTGCCCACTTCGGCGCCGAGCGCCTTGAGGCTCTCCGTGAGGCGCACGAGCAAGGCCGCGACCTCCTCGTCGGTCGGCCGCGGATCGATGATGATCAGAGTTTCGTACGGATACAGACGATTCACCCCCTCGGACGTCAGACGGTCAATCTGAAAGCACTTGACGATACCAGATGAAGTCCGGGAACACAACTCACGCGCGCATCATCGTCGCAGCCGGCACCGGCCGTCAAGACGTCGACCAAAAGACACGGCCCCTGCCGGTCGCCCGGCAAGGGCCGTGTTGGAGCTTCAGGCCGCTCTTAGAAATCCCCGTGCGGCATCGGCGGGGCGGCGGCGGGTTTCTCCTCCGGGATGTCGGTGATCAGCGCCTCCGTGGTCAGCAGCAGCGACGCGACCGAGGCCGCGTTCTGCAGCGCCACGCGCTCGACCTTGGTCGGGTCGATGATCCCGGCCTCGATCATGTCCACGTACTCGAGCGTCTCGGCATCGAAGCCGCGGGTGGCGATCTTGTCCGCCTTGACCTTTTCCACGATCACGCTGCCCTCGAGCCCGGCGTTCTCCACGATCTGCCGGATCGGCTCTTCGAGCGCGCGGCGCACGATCATCGCGCCGACCTTCTCGTCGCCCTCGAGCTTCAGGTTATCGATCTTGGTGGCCGCCCGCAGGAGCGCAACGCCGCCGCCCGGGACGATGCCTTCCTCGACGGCCGCGCGGGTCGCATTGAGGGCGTCCTCCACGCGGGCCTTCTTCTCCTTCATGGCCGTCTCCGTGGCGGCGCCGACCTTGACGACCGCCACGCCACCGGCTAGCTTCGCCAGCCGCTCCTGGAGCTTCTCACGGTCGTAGTCCGAGGTCGTTTCCTCGATCTGCGCCCGGATCTGCTTGATGCGGCCTTCGATGGCGCCTGTCTTGCCGCCACCCTCGACGATCGTGGTGTTGTCTTTATCCACGACGATCTTCTTGGCGCGGCCGAGGTCTTCGAGCTTGATGTTTTCGAGCTTGATGCCGAGGTCTTCGGTAATTGCCTTGCCGCCGGTCAGGGTCGCGATGTCCTCGAGCATGGCCTTGCGGCGATCCCCGAATCCGGGCGCCTTCACTGCCGCGCAGTGAAGCGTGCCGCGAAGCTTGTTGACCACGAGCGTGGCCAGCGCCTCACCCTCGATGTCCTCGGCGATGATGAGGAACGGCTTGCCGGCCCGCGCCACCTGCTCGAGCAGCGGCAGCATGTCCTTCATCACACTGATCTTCTTCTCGTGGATCAGGATGACGGCGTCCTCGAGGACGCACTCCATGCGCTCGGCGTCGGTGACGAAGTATGGCGAGAGATACCCGCGGTCAAACTGCATGCCCTCGACCACGTCGAGGACCGTCTCGGCCGACTTCGACTCCTCGACCGTGATTACGCCGTCTTTGCCGACCTTCTCCATGGCTTCGGCGATCAGCGTGCCGATCGTCTTGTCGTTGTTGGAGGCGATGGTGGCGACCTGCGCGATCTCCTTCTTGTCCTTGGTCGACTTGCTCAGCCTCTTGAGCTCTGCGACGACGGCATCGACGGCCGCGTCGATGCCGCGCTTGAGCCCCATCGGGTTGGCGCCGGCGGTCACGTTCTTCAGGCCTTCCTTGAAGATGGCCTGTGCCAGCACGGTCGCCGTAGTCGTCCCGTCACCGGCGATGTCAGAGGTCTTGGACGCGACTTCCTTGAGCATCTGGGCGCCCATGTCCTCGTAATTGTCCTTGAGCTCGATCTCCTTCGCGACGGTGACGCCATCCTTGGTGATCGTCGGGCTGCCGAACTTCTTGTCGATCACCACGTTGCGGCCCTTGGGGCCCATGGTGGCCTTCACCGCGTGGGACATGACATTGACCCCCCGCAGCAGGGCGGCCCGCCCTTCGTCACTGAATAGAACCTGCTTGGCCATCTTGACTTTCCTCCTCGTTCGTTCGTATGGAATTGACCGGCCTGGATGGCCGGTCGGGTGGCCGCCGGGCAGTCTCGCCCGGGCGCCGACTAGCGGCTACTCAAGAATGCAGAGCACGTCCTCTTCGCGGAGGATCAGGTACTCCTCGTCGTCCAGCGTGACCTCGGAGCCCGAATACTTGCCGAAGAGGATCCTGTCTCCTGTCTTCACGTCGAGCGGGACCTTCTTGCCCTCATCGGTGACCTTGCCGTTGCCCACGGCGATTACCTTGCCCTCCTGGGGTTTCTCCTTGGCCGAGTCAGGGATGATGATGGCCCCCTTCTTGGTTTCCTTCTCCTCCTGACGCTTGACGAGAATGCGGTCGTGCAACGGACGAATCTTCATAGCCAAATCGCCTCCCGATGGATAAGATGTTGGTCGCTTCGGGCCCCAATCGTGATCACTCGGTGATTAGCACTCACCGAACACGAGTGCTAATATAATTGCTCGATCGGCGGAAGTCAAGTAATAATAAATAGTTGTAAGTCAATAACTTAGATGGAGACCATATGGCCTCTCCCCTTGCGAAGCCTACCCTGTTGATCTCGAGATCGCTGCCTGACCAGGCGATAGCCCGGGCTCGAAGTCGGGCCGACGTGGACCTCCACAAAGGAGACAAGCCGCTCGGCAAAGCCGATCTCATCGCACGGCTCAAAGGGTGCCAGGGCCTCGTTTGTCTGATCACCGACGCCATTGACAGTCAGGTCCTCGACGCCTGCCCGGACCTGAAGGTGGTCTCCAACGTTGCCGTCGGATTCAACAATATCGACGTAGCGGCGGCGACCAAGCGCGGGGTCGTCGTCACTAACACTCCCGATGTCCTCACCGAAACAACGGCTGACTTCGCCTGGACCCTTCTCATGGCCACGGCCCGTCGGGTGGTCGAGGCGGACCGCTACGTCCGGGAAGGCAAGTTCACCCAGTGGGAGTTCATGGTACTGCTGGGAGGTGACGTCTCGGGCAAGACGCTCGGCATCATCGGCTTCGGCCGCATCGGCCGCGCCATGGCCCGGCGCGCGCTCGGCTTCGACATGCGCGTCCTCTATCAGGACGCGGTGGCGGCGGATTCCGCCGCCGAGCGCGAGCTCAAGGCCACTCGCAGCGACACGGCGACACTCTTGCGCGAGTCGGACTTCGTCACGATCCACACACCGCTCCTGCCCGAGACGCGCCATCTGATCAATGCGGAGTCGCTCAAGACGATGAAGAAGACGGCGTACCTCGTCAACGCGTCGCGCGGCCCAGTGGTGGACGAGGCGGCCCTGGTCCAGGCCCTCAAGGAGGGGTGGATAGCCGGCGCCGGCCTCGACGTCTTCGAAGAGGAACCGAAGGTTCATCCGGGCCTGCTCGATCTTCCCAACGCGGTGCTGGCGCCGCACATCGCGAGCGCTTCGTCGGAGACGCGCGTGAAGATGGCGACACTCGCCGTGGACAACTGCCTCGCCGTCCTGGAGGGCACGACGCCGCCCACACCGGTCAACCCCGAGGTGCTGCAGAAGCGCTAGGCGCGGGAACGTCGGGCCGGCGAGAGTTGCCGCGCGGCCAGCCTCTCGAACATCCTAGAGTCCGGGGCGCAGCCGGCGGGCCAGCCGGTCCAACCGATGCGCGAGCGCGCCGAGCACGAGCTCAGGTGCTCGGTGGATGCGAGCGCGCTCGAGCGCTTCGGTCACGACCGCGTGCGCGGCGGCGAAGTCGCGCGTCCGGTGCTCCTCGATCTTCGCGATCTCCTCCCACGGGCGCGCGTCGAACACCCGCGCGCAGCGGGCCGCCGCTTCCCAGAACTCGCGCGAGGCTTCCCAGCGCGCCCGCCGCTTCTCCCGCCAGGCCATGCGCACGAAGATCCGCTCCCGCGCGGGGCTCGGCAGTCCCCGGTTGAGCGCCATCCGGTAACAGGCCTCGCCGCGCTCGGGATCTGCTGTTTCCCACAGCCTGCCGAGTCCCGCGAGCTCATCGGGACCATGACGGGGCTCTGGCGCCCGGGCCACAGCATCCGCCACCCACCCAGTGAGGGCTGCCAGCGAAAGGATGTCGTGACGGTTGTGCTCGAACACACGAGGCAGCTCGCCGAGTGCCTTGCGCCTGAGATAGTCGAAGTAGGCTGCTGGGATGAGTGCGCCCGGTAGATCACCCTCGCGCCGAAAACCGAGGGCGTGCTGCTCGACGGTGGCGAGCCGGCAGTCCGGCAGCCGCGCGCTCCACAACCGTCGCGCCGCCGGCAAGAGGTCGAGATGGAAGGCCGCCGCCGGCCACCGCCGGCGCGCTAGGACGAAGCGCGTTTCCAGCAGCGGCAGGTCGAAGCCGGTTCCGTTGTAGGTGACGAGGCCGTCGACCTGCTGCAAGAGCGGCTCGAGGGCCGCCAACAGCGCCGGCTCCTCGTCGAGATCACGCATGAAGTACTGGCGGACCTCGAAGATCTCGCCATCGAAGAAGCCCATGCCCACGAGGAAGGCATAGGTGCCGGTGCCGCCCGCAAGCCCGGTGGTCTCGGTGTCCAGGTAGAGGAGGCGCGGCCCCGCAGGCGGCGCCTCGGCTCTCGCCAGGAGCGCCAAGGGCGCGCCGGCCATCTCGCGCGCCCCGTGAAGAGGCTGGCGGCCGTGGAAATGCCCTGGGTCGAATCGCCGCCGAACCAACAGGACCTCCCCGCGCTCGGTCTTCTCGACGGCGCCGCCCAGCAGATCCTCGAGCGAGCCCGTCCGGCGGACGGCGGAGCTCGCGCGGCTCTTGGCTTCGAGGCGCCGGATGACGAGACTCAAGTCGGGGATGGACGGTCTGTCTGTCACAAGGAGGATAACCTCAGCGGCGCGCGACGAGCCGCCGGAGAAGCGCCAGCGCCACTGGCTTGGCGCGTCGACCCACCTCGTTGACGGGGCCGACGCAGGATGGACACCCGGCCGGGCACCGGCAGATCTCGAGGGTCTCGAGCCCACGGGCCAGCAGCTCGGGCAGCACCTCGAAGATCCGCTCGGCGAGCCCAATGCCGCCCGGCTGGTTGTCATAGAGATAGATGGTCGGCGTGAACAGGTCGCCCTGGACCAACTGGGCCCGCATGGTCTCGCGCGTCACCACCTGGCCCTCCGCGGAGGGCGTGCCGTCGCCGAGCCAGGCGCCGATATCGCGAATGTCACAGAGGAGGAAGATCGGCGCCAGCGAGTGGATCAGACGCGTGAGCGCCCGCAGCCCGTCCACGAGCTCGTCGCGGTGGGACGAGATCTCGGCGAGGAGCGCCGGGTCGACGGTGAGCCATGCCGAGGTTGTGTGCATCTCCTGCTGGGGCAGCTCGACCTCACCCGAGCCCACGTTCTCGAGCGTACCCATCTTGATTTTCTTGAAGCCGACGACCTTCTCGGCGACCAGCACCTCACCGTGCTCGGCCACGAGCCCCCTGGTCTCCTGCCGGCCGAAGCGCTGCAGGATCCAAACGCCCTTGGCGCTGATGGCGTCGGTGAAGTAGTCCACGGCGACCTTCTTGACGTAGGCGACCTTCTCCTCGTCCTCGCGGTAGTGCAGCTCCTGGACTTCGAAGGGCTCGCCCTCGACCATGTAGATGGCCTTCGGGTAGATCATGGCGAAGGCGCTCTTCCAGTCCACTTCGGCGATGATCTGTCGGCGCTTGACCTGCTTGTCATCCCGCGCCGTGGTGTCGATCACGAGGAAGTTGTCCGACGTGACCGTGCGGAGCGAGATATGGTCGGCGGGGTAAGTCTCGGACGTCCAGTGGAACTGCGCACCCGCGCGGTGGAGCAGGCCTTCCTCCTCGAGCGCGGCAAGATGCGCCTGCACGTCACCGCCGAAGGTCGCGGCGGCACCGAACGGCAGCTCGAAAGCCGCGCACTTGAGATGGTTGACCAGGATGAACGGATTTTCGGGATTGACGCGCGCGTGCTCGGGCGGGGCGCCGAAGAGATAGTCCGGATGCGCCGCTAGATACTGGTCCATGGGCGCGCTCGTCGCTACAAGGATGGCCGCCGACAGGTCGCTCCGCCGCCCCGCGCGTCCCGCCTGCTGCCACATCGAGGCGATGGTGCCCGGGTAGCCGGCCAGCACCGCCACGTCGAGATGGCCGATGTCGATCCCGAGCTCGAGCGCGCTCGTGGCGACGACGCCTACTACCTCGCCCGAGCGCAGCCCCTGCTCGACTTCCCGCCGCCGCAATGGCAGGTACCCGCCGCGGTAGCCGCGCACGAGGCCGGCGTCGCCCGTGCGGTCCTCGACGCCCTTCTTCACGCTCGAGAGCACGACCTCCGTGGCCAGCCGGCTCTGGCAGAAGACGATCGTGGCGACGCGCTCCTTGAGGAAGCGAATGGCCAGGCCGGCCGCCTCGCCGAGGTACGGCGCGCGGATGCCGAGCTCGGCGTTGACCACCGGCGGGTTGTAGCAGAGGAAGAGCTTCTCGCCCGTGGGCGCGCCGCTCTCGCTCACCTCGCCGACCGGCTCGCCCGTGAGCCGCTCGGCCAGCTCTTTCGGGTTGGCGATGGTCGCCGAGGCCATGATGAACTGCGGCGCGGAGCCGTAGTGGCGACAGATGCGCTTGAGGCGCCTGAGGACATTGGCGAGATGGCTGCCGAACACGCCGCGGTACGCGTGCAGCTCGTCGATCACGACGTAGCGCAGGGTCTGGAAGAGGTTTACCCACTTGGTGTGGTGCGGCAGGATCCCCGAGTGCAGCATGTCAGGGTTGGTGAGCACGAGGTTCGCTCGTCCCCGCACCGAGCGGCGCGCGTCCTGCGGCGTGTCCCCGTCATACGTGTACATCCGCATGTCGGGCAGCGTCTTCGCGAGCTCGATAAGCTCCGCCAGCTGGTCCTGGGCCAGCGCCTTGGTCGGGAAGAGATAGAGGACACGGGACTCGGGCTGCTGGACCAGCGCCTGCAGGACCGGCAGGTTGTAGCAGAGCGTCTTGCCCGAGGCGGTCGGCGTCACGACAACCAGGTGCTCCCCTTTCGCGATCGTCTCGAATGCTCGAGCCTGATGCGAGTAGAGCTGCCGGATGCCGCGACGACTGAGGGCCTCGACCAGGCGCGGATCGAGCGAGGACGGAAACGGCGCGTAGATGGGTGGGCGCGCCGCGAAGTGACGCGACGCTGTGATGAGAGGGCCGGTCCGGGACGATGTCAGGAGTTCGTCGAGGACCTCCTGGAGCGACATGCGCTCATCCTATGTTTAGTGGGAGAGCCTTGTCAACTTCCGGGTGTCATGCCACCGTGAACCATGCTCCGGCTCCTGCCGCCGCTCTGCTGGACCGGGCTCGTCGCGTGGTTGGGAAGCGGCTACTGGAGCGGTCCGCAGACGGCCAGCTGGCTGGAGCCGACGCTCCGAGCGCTCTTTCCGCGCGCATCGCCCGTCCAGATCCAGGCCGCGCACTTCTTCCTTCGCAAGGCGGCCCACGTCCTCGAGTATGCGGTGCTGAGTGGTCTCTGGCGGCGCGCGCTTGGCGGCTGGCGGATGCCGCTGTCGCTTTGCGTGCTTACCGCGGCGCTCGACGAGCTGCGGCAGACGGCGCTGCCCACGCGCTCCGGGAGTCTGGGCGACGTGCTGCTCGACAGCTTGGCGGCGGCCTTCGTCCTGATCGCGCCCCGCCCGCCGAAGTTCGGACGACGGGCGCAGCGATGAGCTCGGTCACGATCACGTCCCCGGCATGGCGACAGTCGGATCTGCCGCAGCCACCGCCCTACACCATGCGCAACGTCGTGCGCGTCATCGGCCCGGCCGCCATCCTGCTCGGCCTCTCGCTCGGATCGGGCGACTGGGTGCTGGGGCCCGCGGTGACGGCACGGTGGGGAACGGGCCTTCTCTGGATCTGCACGCTGTCCATCCTCCTCCAGGCTCTCCTCAACACCGAGATGGCCCGCTATACCCTCGCCACCGGCGAGTCCATCTTCGCCGGGTTCATGCGGGGAGCTCCCGGGCCACGCTTCTGGGGCTACGCCTACGCGCTCCTGCACCTGGCGCAGGCAGGCTGGCCCGGCTGGGCGCTCGCCGCGGGCACCACGCTCGCAGCGGCCTTTCTCGGACGGCCGCCGCGGGCCGATGACCGCCCGGTCATCGTCGCCCTCGGCTACCTGATCTTCCTCGGCGCCGTCCTCGCCACGGCTCTCGGCCCGCGCCTGCGCCGCTCGGTCGAGCTCGTGGAGTGGCTCGTCGTGGGCGTGGCGCTGCTGTTCCTGTCGGCCCTGACGCTGACGATGGTCCCGTGGAGCACGTGGCAGCGGGTGGCGCAGGGTTTCATCGGGTCCGCGGCGAGCGTCAACGCCGTGCCGCCCGATGTCGACTGGTGGATGCTGGCAGCCTTCGCGGCGTACTCGGGCGGCGGCGGCACGATCAATGCCGCGCTCACGCACTGGCTGCGCGACAAGGGCTTCGGAATGGCCGGCACGGTCAAGGGGCGCCCGGTGATGGTCGGCGGCGAGCTCGTGCGCTTCGCCCGGGAGGGAACGACCTTCGACCCCACGGCGGCCAACCTGGAGAAGTGGCGCCAGTGGTGGCGTTACCTCCGCACGGACCTGTGGTATCTCTGGACGGCGGGTTGCCTGGCGGGGATGGCACTGCCGGTTCTGCTCACGGTGCAGCTCGCGCGGCCGGGTGAGCGCTGGAGCGGCTTCACGGCGGCGATCGGCCTGCCGCAAGCCCTGGGCCAGCGCTATGGCTTCCTTCTCTGGACGGTGGCGCTCCTGACGGGTTTCGGCATCCTCGCCGCGACCCAGGTTGGCATCGTCGCAGGCTTCGCGCGGAGCGTCACCGATATCCTCTGGACGGCGCGGGCCCGGACACTGCCGTCCGGCGCCGAGAGCGGAGCGGGAGGCGTCTACTGGCTGGCGCTGGGCAGCTTCACGGTGGCGGGCTGCGCGGCAATGACGGTCGCCGATCCGTTCCAGCTCATCCTCATCGGAGCCAACGTGGCGGCCGGCAACTTCGTCGTGCTGTCAGTCCACACGCTCTGGGTCAACCGGACGCTCCTGCCGCCCGCGCTGCGGCCGGCCCTCTGGCGGGAGGTCGCGGTGCTGCTCTGCGGTCTCTTCTTCGCGTTGCTTCTAGCCCAAGCGCTGCGTGACTTGTCACGCCCGGCGGGACTGCTGGGCTAACCGCTCGATCAACTCAGGCCAGATCGAAGACGAGAACTTCGGCGGGAGCCACGGCACGGATCTCGAGCGCGGTTTCGTCGCGCACCGCGGCCCCGTCGCCCGCGCCGAGCGTGAGGCCATTCAGGCTCACCGCCCCTCTCGCCACGTGGACCCATGCGTACCGGCCTGCCCCGAGCGCGTGCCGCACCGTCTCGCCCGGGTCGAGCAGTGCCGTCCAGAGATCGGCATCTTGATGAATGGTGACCGCGCCGTCGCGCCCGTCGCCCGCCGCGAGGAGCCGGAGCCGCCCGCGCCTCGTCTCGGGGAGGAACCGCTCCTGCTCGTAGCTCGGCGGGAGCCCGGATGCGTTCGGCAGGAGCCAGATCTGCAGGAAGTGGACAAGCGACTCGCGCGATGGGTTGAACTCGCTGTGCGTCACCCCCGTCCCGGCGCTCATGCGCTGGAGATCACCCGGCCGGATGATCGAGCCGTTGCCCATGCTGTCCTTGTGCCCCAGCTCCCCTTCGAGGATCCAGGTCAGGATCTCCATGTCGCGGTGGCCGTGGGTGCCGAAACCCTCTCCAGGCTGCACGCGGTCCTCGTTGATGACCCGGAGCGAGCGAAAGCCCATATGCGCGGGATCATGGTAGGAGGCGAAGGAGAAGGTGTGGCGCGTGTCGAGCCATCCGTGGTCGGCATGCCCGCGCTCTACCGCCCGCCGGACCGTGATCATGACGACTTGATCATCGCACCTCGTGCAAGCACGAGCCGCACGTCCCCCAGCGCCTGGATATGATCCCTCCTGCGAGGTCGATGCGGTGGCCGCGCGGCGCCCGCGACTCGTCCACGACCTCTACAATGCGCCCGTCCTGCACGACGACCGCGCGGCCGCGCACGGGCTCGGCCCCTGTGCCGTCGATGAGAAAAGCCCCGACCAGGACCAAAGCGTCCCTGGTCGTCCCTAGAGCTTCAGACGAGGGTCGAGCGTATCGCGCAGGCCATCGCCGAGCAGGTTGATGCCCAGCACGGTGACCAGGATGGCCAGCCCCGGGAAGGTCGCCAGCCACCACGCCGTCGAGAGGTAGACGCGCCCGTCGGCCAGCATGCCGCCCCAGGTCGGCGTCGGAGGCTGGACGCCCAGGCCCAGGAAGGACAGCGCCGACTCGATGACGATGACACGCGCCATGTCGAGCGTGGCAACGACGAGCCATGGCGTGAAGGCGTTCGGCAGCACGTGGCGCAGGAGCACCCGGCCGTCACGGCTGCCGAGCGCGATGGCAGCCTGGACGAACTCGCGCTCCCGGATCGAGAGCACCTCGCCGCGCACGACGCGCGCGTAGACCACCCAGGAGGACACGCCGATGACGATGATGATGTTCCTCAGGCTCGGTCCCAGCACGCCGATGACGGCGATGGCGAGCAGGATGAACGGAAAAGCCAGCTGGACATCGGCCAGACGCATGAAGAAGTCGTCGACCTTGCCGCCGAAATAGCCCGCGACAAGGCCGATGGCCATGCCCAGGACACCCGAGATCAGCACCGCCGACAGCCCGACCACGAGCGCCACGCGCGAGCCGTAGATGATGCGGGTCAGGATATCGCGGCCCAGATGGTCGGTGCCCAGCGTGTGCGCCTGTCCGGCCGCATTGCGCCAGCCCGGCTCCTTGAGGCGCTGGTTGATGTCCTGCTCGATGGGATCGAAGGGTGTGAGGAGCGGAGCGCAGATGGCCGCCAGCACCACCACGGCGACCACCGCGAGGCCGAAGAGCGCGGTGCGCCGGCGGGCCAGACGCCTGAGCGTGACGAGCCACTGTCGCTCCTCGGCGGAGGCCGGCGCCAGCAACACGGCAGTCGAGACGCCATTGGGCGGCGTCATCAGCGAAACCGGATCCGCGGATCGAGCCAGGTGTACGCCAGGTCCACGAGGAAATTCAGAAACACGAAGGTGCTCGCGAGAAGGAAGACCGCCGCCTGCACCACCGGATAGTCGCGGTTGAAGATGGCCTGAACGGACAAGCGGCCCACGCCGGGCCACGCGAATATGGTCTCGGTGATGACCGAGCCGCCCAGGAGCGTGCCGAGCTCGATCCCGACGATCGTGATGATGGGGATCGAAGCGTTCTTGAGCGCGTGTTTCCAGACCACCGGCTGCTCGGAGACGCCCTTGGCGCGCGCCGTGCGGATGTAGTCCTGCCCGAGCACCTCGAGCATGCCCGAGCGCGTGAGCCGGGTGATGCGGGCCGTGGTGAAGAGCCCGAGCGTCACGGCGGGCAGGATGAGGTGCTGGAGATCGCCGCGGCCCGACGACGGCAGCCAGTTGAGCCGCACAGAGAAGACCAGAATGAGCATGATGCCGAGCCAGAACGTGGGCATCGCCTGGCCGGTGAGCGCGACGACGGTCGAGACGTAGTCGATCGGCGTGTTGCGCTTGACGGCCGAGATGATGCCGGCCGGAATGGCCAGGCACAGCGCCAGCAGCAGCCCCGCGCCGGCCAGCTCGAAGGTGGCCGGCATCCTCTCGACCACCAGCGCCATCGCGGGCTCGCCGTGGCGCAGCGATTCGCCGAAGTCTCCCCGGAGCGCGCCCTTGAGAAAGCGCAGGTACTGGACCGCGACCGGGTCGTCGAAGCCCATGGCCTTGCGGAAGCGCGCGACGTCCTCGGCCGTCGCGTCCGGTGGCAGGAGGAGGGCAGCAGGATCACCCGTGAGGTGCAGGATCAGGAACACGACGACCGAGACGCCGAAGAGCACGAGGACGGCCTGCCACAGCCGCCGGAGGAGATACGGTCTCACGCGCTGATGCGCTCCAGGCGAGCGACGGCTTCGATGTGGGGAGTGTGCGGGAACATATCCACGGGCTGCACCCAGTCGAGACGATAGCCCGCGCGCGTGAGCTCGCCGAGATCGCGCGCCAGCGTCGCCGGATTGCACGACACGTAGATGATCCGGGCCGGAGCCAGCTGCGCCAGCGCGCTCAGGGCCTTGGGATGAAAGCCCGCCCGCGGTGGATCGGCCACCACGACCTGCGCGCTCACGCCCTGAGCAAGGAGCGACGGAAGCACGAACCGGACCTCCCCCGCGAGGAACGTGCAGTTGGCGATCCCGTTGGCCGCGGCATTGCGCGCGGCGTCGTCCACGGCGGCCTGCGCGACCTCGACGCCGTAGACCCAACGACAGCGCTGCGCCAGCAGCAGGCTGATCGCACCCGTGCCCGAGTAGAGGTCGAAGACCGTCTCCCCGCCACCGAGCCCGGCCGACTCGAGGACAAGGGCGAAGAGACGCTCGGCCTGGACCGTGTTGGTCTGAAAGAACGAGTTCGCCGAGATCTGGAAGCTCAGTCCGCCGACGGACTCGCGGATGTGGTCGCGGCCACCCAGCAGGTGCTCCTCGATGCCGACGGCCACGCTCGCCTTCTTCGGGTTCACGTTCATCATCACGCTGGCGGTCTCCGGCACGCGCTCCACCAGGCGCCCGGCGAGCGGCGAGATCTCGGATACCGCCGGCGACGAGGTGACCACGTTGGCCATGGCCTCGCCCGTCTGGTGACCGTCCCGCAGCATGAGGAAGCGCAGGAGTCCCTCGCCCGAATCCTGCTCGTACGCGGTCAGCGTGTGCTCGACGAAGAAGCGGCGCGACTCGTCGAGGAGCGCGTTCATCCGGTCGGACTGGAGCAGACACCGCTCGATGTCGAGCACCCTGTCGTAGCGCTCCGCCTCGTGCAGTCCTACGGACAGGCCCGCACCGTCCTTCGTGCGCGCGACGGTGAATTCCATCTTGTTGCGGTAGCCGTACGTGTCTGCAGCGGGGAGTATCGGGCGGATCTCGACCGGTGGGAGACCCCCCAAGCGCGCCAGGGCATCGGCGACCTGCTTGCTCTTGAACGCGAGCTGGGCCGCATAGTCCACGTGCTGCAACCGGCAGCCGCCGCAGCGCCCAAAGTATGGGCAGGGCGCCTCGACGCGGTGGGGGGAGGGGGTGAGGACGGCCTCGATCGTGCCGCGACCGAAGCGAGCGCGGGCCTGATCGAGGCGAACCTGCAGCCGATCGCCGGGCACGCCACCCCGCACAAAGACGACGTATCCGTCCACCCGGCCGACCCCTTCGCCGCCGAATGCGAGGTCGTCGATGGTCATGGCAAGACTCTGACCACGCTGCGGTCGGCCCATCGCCTCGCCATGATAAGGGCCGGGGTGGGGGGAGTCAATTTGGCCAGCCGGGGCTCCGGCTTCGGTGTGGCGAATAGGGGGATAGCTCAAGTATGATGGGGGTCTCATGAGAATGCGAGGCCATCACAGTCCGGTGCGTGTCGGCACCCTTCTGACCTCGGCTGTCCCGGCCCTGGCCGAGCGGATGCTCGAAGAGACCATCCGCCGGGAGTGGGAGACGACGGTGGGACCCGAGGCGGCCCGGCGCTCACGCCCACAGTCGCTCAGGCAGAGCACGCTCGAGGTCGCCGTCGACAACTCCCCGTGGCTCCAGGAGCTGACGCTCCGCGGAGCGATCATCGCCGCCACTCTCGCGAAGCGCCACGGGCCGGCCGTCACGGCAGTCCGCTTCGTCATGGGGATGAACCGTGGGGGGATGAACCGTGGGATGGCGCCGGGCGGTGTGGATCGAAGCGAGGAAGGCAGAACCCGCCGCGTGGCAGCCCCGCGGCGGCTCACCGACGAGGAGCAGAGTCTCGTGGAGGCGGCTGCGCAGCGTGTCGCCGATCCAGAGGTTGCCTCGTCCATCAGACACCTCTTGACCAAGGACTTGCTGGCGCGCGGCGAGCGACGTGCTCCCGCCGCTTCGGAGCAGCCATGACTCGTATCGTGCCCGTCCTTTCGGCCGCGATCTTCCTCGCGGGCTGCGCCTCCACGCTGCCGATCGAGCGGGCGGGCGACCAGTCTTCCGAGACCATCGCACAGCCCCTCCGCTTCCGCGACGCGCGGGCCGCGGCGTACTACCACTATTCCGTCGCGCAGATGCACGCGCGCGCGGGCCACCTGCAAGACGCCATCGTCTCCATGCGGAGCGCCATCGAGCGCGACCCGGACACGGCCGGCCTGTGGGTGCAGCTGGCGCAGTGGCTGGCCCGCACCAACGACCCAGCCCGCGCCGTGGAGGCCGCCGAGAAGGCCACGGCGCTCGAGCCGCAGAGCCCGGCGCCGCACCTGACGCTCGCCGAGATCTTCCGCCGCCAGCGCCGCTACCCTGACGCGGAGGCGGAGCTCGAGAAGGCGCTCGTCCTCGCGCCCAACTCGTCCGACGCGTACCTCGCGCTGGCCCAGCAGCACCTCGAGCTGCGCCAGCTCGACAAGGCGCGCGCCGTCCTGCTGCGGCTGGTCGCCGCGCAGCCGAATTCCGCCCAGGCCTATCACCTCCTCGGCCGGGTCGCCATCGACTCCGAGCAATGGGACGAGGCGATCACGCGGCTCAAGCGCGCAGTCGAGCTCGACTCCGACCTCGACGCCGCGTGGATGGCGCTCGGCTTCGTCTACGAGACGCGCCAGAAGCCCGAGGAAGCGGTCAAGATCTACCGTCAGGCGCTCCAGGCCAACCCGGACAACATGGCCTTCATCGAGCGGCTCGGCGACGTGCTGGTGCGGCTGGGCCGATTCAAGGAGGCGCAGGGCGAGGTCGAGGCACTGGCAGGCTCGGTGCCGCGCGACCCTCGCGTGTGGATCAAGCTGGGCGCGATCTACTACGAGCAGAAGCAGTTCGACCGCGCCGCGTCGGCGTTTCGCACCGCCGTCGAGCTCGAGCCCGGCAACATGCGCGCGCGCTATTTCCTGGCGACCACGCTCATGGACGGGGGCAAGGACAGCGAGGCGCTCGGCGAGCTCGAGAAGATCCTGGCCGCCGACCCGCGCTCGGTGGACGCGCGCGTTCAGCTCGGCTTCCTCTACGGGCGCGCCAAGCGCCACGAGGACGCGATCAAGGCGCTGCAGGAGGCCGTCAATCTCGAGCCCAAGCGGCCCGACCTCTTCCTCTATCTGGGCACGGCGTACTTCCGCGCCGACCAATTCGAGCGCGCGTTGTCGGCGCTCCAGGAGGGGCTCAGCCTCGACGAGAAGAACAGGGACCTCGTCTTTCAGACGGGCGTGGTGTACGAGAAGCAGGGGCGCTTCGACGAGGCCATCAACGCCTTCCGGCGCGTCCTCGTCATCGACCCCAAGCACGCCGAGTCCTACAACTACATCGGTTACATGTACGCCGAGCGCGGACAGAACCTGACGGAGGCGGTCCAGCTCATCAAGCGCGCGCTCGATCTGGATCCCGAGAACGGCTATTTCCTCGACAGCCTCGGCTGGGCCTACTACCAGCAGGGCCGCTACGCCGAGGCGCTCGCGGAGCTGCAGCGCGCGCTCTCCCTCGCCAAGGAAGACCCGGTCATTCTCGACCATCTGGGCGACGCCTTCCTCAAGAACGGCCGCACCGATGACGCCGTCGCCACATGGGAGCGTGCGCTCAAGGCCGATCCCGAGAACGCCATCGCCGGCACCCTCAAGAAGAAGATCGCCGACGCGCGCGAGAAGGCACGCCGGGCCAAGGGTGGCGACCGTCCCAAGGCCGAGCAGAAGTAGGCTCGGCGCTCTCGTCCTCCTGCTGAGCGCGCTCCTCACGGCGAGCGGTTGCGCCTCGCTGCCGCCGCGCCGGCCACTCCCACCCGAGGTCGAGGCCGCCCGCGCCGCGCTCGAGGCCCGCTGGCACGAATTCCACGACTTGCGGACGCTGGCCGACGTGCAGATCCGCCGCGGCGCGCGCACCGATCGGCTCACGGGCGTCCTGCTTCTCCGCGCGCCATCCGCGCTCCGCTTCGAGGCGCTGGCGCCCTTCGGCCAGCCCATTCTCGTGGTCGCCTCCGACGCCGACGCCCTGACGCTCTGGGAAGTCGCCAATCATCGCGCTTTCCTCGCCCGCTCCTCGCCGGACGCGACCCGGCGATGGCTTGGCCTGGCGCTGGGGGCCGAAGATCTGGTCGCGCTGCTCGCCGGCTACGCTCTGCCCCCGCGCGATCCGCTCTCGGGCGAGATGCTCGCGGCAGATGACACCGGTCCATCCCTGGCCTTCGAAACCACCGACGGCCGCCAGCGCATCTGGCTCGATCCCGCATCGGGCGAGCCCCGGCGGGTCGAGTGGACGGGTGGATCGCAGCCTGCCCGCGTCGTCCTCAGGCCGGAGGGCCCGCACCTCGCCTCGCTCGACGGAAAGCTCGAGGTCAACTTTCAATACAAGGATCCCCAGCGCAACACTGGTTTCGACCCCGAGCTGATGAAGCTGACCGTGCCGCAAGATGTGAATATCCAAGACTTCCGTTGACCATCCGCCGTCCTGCGTGTTACCCTTCTCTGCCTTGTTGAAGCGGCCGAGGAGTCCCCGCCGCTTGGTGCTCAGGACTTCGGCCAAGGTGAACCTGGCCCTCGAGGTTCTGCGCAAGCGCCCGGACGGTTATCACGAGCTGTCCACCGTGCTGCAGGCGGTGGACCTCTTTGATCGATTGACGGTGGAGACGGCCGAGTTCCTCACGCTCGAGACGAGCGACGCCGCCCTGCCCACAGACGACCGCAACCTGGTCGTACAGGCGGCACGCCTTCTCAAGGAGGCCTCGGGAGTGGAAGCGGGAGCAAGGATCCGGCTCGAGAAACGGATCCCGATGGCGGCGGGACTCGGAGGCGGCTCGAGCGACGCCGCAGCGACGCTCTGGGGACTGAACCGCCTCTGGGGCCTTCGCTGGAAGCGGGAGCGACTGGCCGAGCTCGCGGTCAGGCTCGGGATGGACGTGCCGTTCTTCCTGGGCGCGGGACGGGCTCTGGGAACGGGGCGCGGCGAGATACTCAAGCCGTTGGCGGCCGTGGGCGGCTATGCGCTGGTGCTGCTGAACCCTGGCGTGTCGCTGTCGACCAAGGAGATATACAGCCGGGTGCCTCAGGGCTGGCGCGCAGAGCCCGAAGGCACGAGACGGGTGATCGAGGCGCTCCGGACGCGCAGCGCGGTGAAGCTCGCCGCGGCGCTCACGAATCACCTGGAGCGGTGGGCGGAGCCGGTGTTGCCGGTGATCGGCAGGATGAAGGGGGCGCTGCTCGCCGCAGGCGCACTGGGCGCGGTGATGTCGGGCAGCGGGCCGACGGTGTTCGGGCTGGCGCGCTCGCTGGACCAGGCCAGGCAGATCCAGCGACGGGTGAATCGGGCAGGGTGGGCGGCGTGGGCCGTGCGCACCAACTCAGGCTCCGTCATCCGCGCCGTGTGAGGCCCATCGAGCGCGGCAGGACCGCAGACCCGGCGAGCCCCCCTCGGGGGCGAGCCGAGGCGCGAAACGGGGGGAGTGCGGGGGCCAGCCAGCGCGCGAGACAGAGCTCGCGGGCAAGAGCGCGGACGCGGCGAGCCCCCTCAGGGGGCGAGCCGAGGCGCGAAATTGGGGGAGTGCGGGGGCCATTCGAGGCCCCCGC
>WNGF01000507.1_pt1 | contig 67555 bp, 64 predicted proteins | sample 5400641 | NCBI WGS metagenome assembly WNGF01 (sample SAMN13153371, study PRJNA577476) | soil metagenome | isolation source: 80 cm soil or saprolite under grassland replicate 2 | place: USA:California | collected 2016-06-15
CGCCCGAGTCCAGGGTCGACGAGCGCTCGAGCACCGTCGGGAGCTCGAGCCGGAACGGCACGCGCTTCTTCGCTTGGGCAAGCGTGGCGCGCGTCTCGCCGGGGTCGCGGCGTACGTACGGCGGGTGCCGAGCCGGCGTTTGCGGAGTGACGGTGTGTGCGAGCCGGTCGTGGAAGGTCGAGCCGACGATCACGACGAGCAGCGCGCCGTTCGAGAGCGGCCTGATCCTCACCGGCAGCGGCTTGACGTCGGCGCTCCCGACGAGCTTCGCCACCTGCTGCGCCGCGAGCTTGCCGCGGCCGGGGTGGGCCGGGTCGTAGTAGACCTTCGAGTGGAAGTAGTTCCAGTTCGGCGCGTTCGCAGGCTGGTTCCCGGGCGGCAGGACGGTGTGGTACCCCTTCTGGCCGAGCAGGTAGTTCCCGGTCGAGGCGGAGCCGGCCCGCCCGTTGCCGTTCAGCACGGTCAGCGAGATGCTCGCGGGCGGAAGCGTCCGCTTCCTGTGGATCTTTCGGCCGAGCGCGACCTCGGTCGCCGTCGTCGGTGCCTCGACGTCAGGATTCAAAAAGCTCTGGGCCGCCTGATCGATGTTCGACTGCGAGGTCTCGCACTCGCCGGTCGGTGGGCAGACGACGCCGGGGAGCTTGACCTGGAAGACGTGTCCGGCCGGCAGCCCGTAGGCGAACTTCGCGTAGCTGTAGACGGTGCCGAGGTCGAACTGGCGCCTGCCGCCGACGCCGATCTCGATGTACTGATGGTGGGCGATCGTGTTGACGATCCGCACGAGGCTCGCCGGCCCGATCGCTTTCGCGATCCGCTGGCGGGCGGCTGTGACGAACTCCTGCTGCCGAGCGAGGCGATGGATGTCCGAATCGGTGTGGCGGAAGCGGACGAAGTCGAGCGCCTGCTTGCCGCTGAGGCGCTGGTAGCCGGGCTGGAGGTCGATGTTCGCGTAGTCGGTCTCGATCGTGCCGACGTTCTTGTTGTAGTAGCGGCGGTCGACGTCCATCCACACGCCTCCGAGCTTGTTCACGACGGCGATGAACCCGAGGAAGTTGACGCTGACCAGGTAGTTGACCGGCAGGCCGGTCAGGTGGCGCACCGTCTCGAGCGCGCCGGTCGAGCCGCAGATTGCGTAGGCGCTGTTGATCCGTCCGTGATCGACGACGATCGGGGGCCCGTTGCGCGCGCCGCTCGCGGTCTGCCCAGGGCACCAGATGGGGACGATCAGGTCGCGCGGAAAGGACAGGAGCGAGATCGTCTTCGTCAGGGGGTCCGCCCGCATCAGCATCATCGTGTCCGAGCGCGAGGGCAGGCCCTTTTCGCCCGCACGGTGGTCGTAACCGATCACGAGCGCGATGGCGGCATGCTTGGCGTCGGGAACCGCGTCGAGCCGCGCCTCCGCCCGCTTCGCGTCCAGGGAGTGCGGCCGCAGCGCCGCGGCGCTCTCGTGCGCCCAGAGGTAGAAGCCGCCGACGAGGCCGACCACGAGCATCAGCAGCGTTACGAACAGCCAGAGGAAGAACCTGCCGATCTGCGCCCCGAGGCCCGGGCGGAGCGGCGGCGGCTGGCGGTACAGGGTGACGGGCGTGAGCGCGCCCGGCGGGAGGACGGCCCGGCCGTTCCCATCGAGCTCGGCGCCCCGGCCGATTCCTCTCTTGAGCGTCGTCCGCATCCCGAAAAAGCGAGAACGCCCGGGAAGGCGTTCGCCGAGACACCAGGATAGCCGACTCTTCGGCCTGCTTCGGTCTTACCCTCTCGCGCCGGCGTGAGCCCGGTTCAGGGCCTCCTCGGCCAGGCGGGTTCCCTCGACCATCGCGCGGAGCTTCTCGTAGGCGACCTCCCAGCTGCGGGTGCGCAGGCCGCAGTCGGGGGAGACGTGGATCCGGGCCGGGTCGCCGAAGACCTCGACCGCGTACAGGATCCGGTCGCGCACGAGCTCCGGCGGCTCGACGAAGTCGGTGTGGATGTCGAGCACGCCGAGCCCGAGGATCGGGTCGTACGGGAGGTCGCGGAACCTCGAGATCACCTCGTAGCCCGGCCGGTCGGCGCCCGAGGTGCCGAGCTCGCGCCGGTCGTAGTTGGCGAAGCCGACGCAGTACTGGCGACAGCCGCTCATCCCTTCGATCGCCGGGAAGAAGAGGTCGTAATCCGAGAAGCAGAGGTGCGTCGAGAAGAAGCAGTCGAGCCCTTCCACGCTCACGTTGAAGCTCTCGACGAAGAGGTCGAGCTCGTCGGCCTCTGTCGAAGCTCCGGGCTCGTCGATCTGGATCCAGGTTGCGCCGAGCCCGATCAGCGCCTCGAGGTTCGGCCGGATCAGGTTGCGCGCGATGTCGAGCGTCAGCTCGCGCCGGGCCTCGATCTCCTGCGCCCGTCCATAACCCGCGCCGAGGCGGCCCCGGCCGGGCGTGTGGTGCTCGTCGTACGACCAGACCGCGAGCGTGTAGGCGCCGGTGATCGGGATCTTCAGGCGCGCCTGCGCGACGGACTGGAGGAAGGAGAACTCCTCGTTGTGGTACGGCTCGCGCAGCGAGACCGGCCCGATCGCCGCGGACTTCGAGTAGTACTTGTTGTCGAAGCTGCGCACGGTGCCGCGCGGCTCGAACCCGTTCGAGTGCGCGATCGCCCACGCGTACATCTCGCTCCGCTGCTGCTCCCCGTCCCAGACGACCTCGAGTCCCGCCGACTCTTGGAGCCGGACGCAGTAGCGGCTCGACCAGCGGGCGACCTCCGCCGTTTCGGCTTCGCCGAGCCGGCCGGCGCGGAGGAGCTCTACGAGCTGCTCGTACCCCTCGACGGCGAGTCGTTCGCCCCACAGCTCTGCGTGCTCGATGTCAGCGGGCTCGAGCGGCCGGCCGGCGTTCACCTTGACGAGCCAGGGCGGCTTCGCCAACGATCCGATCTCGTGCGTAAGGAGATGGAAATCGTTCATGCGGCCTTCTCTACTAGCGCGGATCGGGCTCGCCCGAGCCGCGCGATTTTCTCCCGCGCGATCGGCTCGGAAACGTACTGGAGATCGCCGTTCGGTACGAGCGCGATCCGCTCGACCCCGCGCCGGCCCAGCCGCTCGGCGAAGGCGGCGATCTCGCGCGGCTCCTCGAGCTGCGAGCTGCGCGCGTCGAGCACGCCGGCGAGCAGGAGCTTGTCGAAGCCGTCCGGGACGTCGGTCGCGTGCGTGGCGTAGAAGTCGATCCCGAGCGCCTCGACGGGCAGCTCGGCGGCGCCCTGCTCGAGCGCGCGGCGGGCGTCGCCGAAGGTGAGCCAGAGCGCAAGCCTCGGCCCGCCTGCGAGGGCTTGCAACGCCTCCTCCAGCTCGGTCACGCTTGCCTCCTCGTCACGCGCGAAGAACGGCTCGGCGAGGACGACGAGCTCTGCTTCGACCCCCGCCAGCGCCGCCTTCAGCACGCCCTCGGCCAGCACCTTCGGCGGCAGGCCGGTGCCCTTCGCGAGGGCGTAAGGCGAAGGCAAGGTGACGAGCCTCGGCCCGGGCAGCGGGGCGACGTAGCGCTCGCCGAGCGGCCCGGAGAGCCTCGGCGCGGCGGTGGTCGCCTGCGGGGCGCGGTAGAAGGTGTTCGTGTCGAGCAAGCGGGTGAGCGCGCCGGTCTCGAGCCCGTCGGCCGCCTCGAGCAGCGGCCGGAAGTGGTCCTGCCAGCGGAGCATCCCGTCGGCCAGAAGGTCGAGCTCGGCGGACCGCTGCGCGGAGACGAGCTCGGCCAGGTCCCGCGCGACCTGCTCGTCGACCGCCTCCTCCGTCGTGCGCCCCCGGTCGAGGTCGCGGGTCGCCTGCACGAGCGCCTCGGACCGCGGGTAGATCCCGGGAATGAAACCCGCGCAGACTCCGGCCCTCCGGGCCTCCGCTGCATGCTGGAGCTCGAAGCGGTCAAATCCTGTCATTCGCGCCCCAGCACTCCGAGCTGGTTTTCCGCGTGCCGGATCCGCTGCTCGAGCTGCCAGCGGTCCGCCTCGGACTCGCCCCGCTCCAGCCGCTCGAGCTCGGCCTGGGCCTGCTCGAGCTGCTCGCGGGCACGCGCGTCGTCGATGTTCCGCGCCTCGACTGCATCGTCCACGAGCGCGAGCGCCCGGTCCTGCTCCACCTTGAAGAACCCGGGCCCGGTTGCGAACTCGAGCACGTCCTTGCTGCCGCGGTCGCGATAGATCCTGGTCGAGCCCGCGTTCAGCATCGCCACGAGCGGCGCGTGCCGCGCGAGCACGCCGATCTCACCGGCCGCGCCCGGAACGACCAGCATCTCGACCTCCCCCTCGAACGCCGCGCCCTCGGGGGTGACGAGAGAGACGGCAAACGTCTTGCCGTCGGCCACTATGCCGGTACGGCCTCGGCCTCTTCGGGCTCGGCCTCTACCTCCGGCCCGGCTTCCTCGGCCTCCGGCTCCGCCTCCGTGCCGCGGCCCTTGGCGACTGCCTCCTCGATCGTGCCGACCATGTAGAAGGCCTGCTCGGGGAGCTCGTCGTGCTTGCCGTCGAGGATCTCGGTGAAGCCGGCGATCGTCTCCTCGAGCCGGACGAACTTGCCGGGCTGGCCCGTGAAAGCCTCGGCCACGAACATCGGCTGCGACAGGAAGCGCTCGATCTTGCGCGCCCGCTGCACGATCAGGCGGTCCTCGTCCGAGAGCTCGTCCATCCCGAGGATGGCGATGATGTCCTGGAGCTCCTTGTAGCGCTGGAGCACCTCCTGGAGTCGCGTCGCGGTCCGGTAGTGCTCGTCCGAGACGATCCCCGGCTGGAGCGCGCGCGACGAGGAGTCGAGCGGGTCGATCGCCGGATAGATCCCCTTCTCCGAGATCGGGCGCGAGAGCGTGATGAAGGCGTCGAGGTGCGCGAACGTGTTCGCCGGCGCCGGGTCGGTGAGGTCGTCCGCCGGCACGTAGATCGCCTGCACCGAGGTGACCGATCCCTGTTGCGTCGAGGTGATCCGCTCCTGGAGCTGGCCCATCTCGGTGGCGAGCGTCGGCTGGTAGCCGACGGCGCTCGGCATCCGGCCGAGCAGCGCGGAGACCTCGGAGCCCGCCTGGACGAAGCGGAAGATGTTGTCGATGAACAGCAGCACGTCGCGGCCCTGGCCCTCGTCGCGGAAGTACTCCGCCATCGTCAGGGCGGCCAGCCCGACCCGAAGGCGCGCGCCGGGCGGCTCGTTCATCTGCCCGAAGACGAGCGCGGTCGAGTCGATCACCCCCGACTCGGTCATCTCGATCCAGAGGTCGTTGCCCTCGCGCGTGCGCTCGCCGACGCCGGCGAAGACCGAGTAGCCCTCGTGCTCCTGCGCGACGTTCCGGATCAGCTCCTGGATCAGGACCGTCTTGCCCAGGCCGGCGCCGCCGAAGAGCCCGACCTTGCCGCCGCGGACGAACGGCGCGATCAGGTCGATCACCTTGATCCCCGTCTCGAAGATCTCCATCGTCGGCTCGAGCGCGTCGAAGCTCGGCGGGTCGCGGTGGATCGGCCATCGCTCGGCGGCGTCGAGCGACTCCTCGCGCTCGTCGATCGCCTCCCCGAGGACGTTCATCAGCCGGCCGAGCGTCTCCTTGCCGACCGGCACGCTGATCGGCGCGCCGGTGTCGATCACGTCCACGCCGCGCGGGATGCCGTCCGTCGTGTCCATCGCGACTGCGCGCACGCGGTCATCGCCCAGATGCTGCTGTACCTCGGCGATCAGGTCGACCGCCGGCCGGCCGTCGCGCTCGGGCAGCTCGATGCGCAGCGCGCCGTAGATCTCGGGCAGGCGGTCCGGGAAGACGACGTCGATCACGACGCCCTTGATCTCGATCACCTTGCCGACGTTCTGGCCGTCTTTTTGGTCAGGCATGTGTCTCCTGGAGAGATGGATCGGAAGCTCTGCGAAAGCGGCCGCGTGGATGCCCGCTCAGGGCTCGGAGTCTAGCGAAGCGCGTCCGGTCTCGATCCTCCCTCAGGGGCAGGGAACGGCGGTCCTGGGCGAGCGCCGCCACCCGGGCGGCGTGGTCCAGGCTTCAGACGTACGAGCTGACGAGCGAAGGAATCATCTGGCCTCACGATAGTCGCTGAGGCCTGGCTGGCGTTACGCCGGCTTCTGCCCGCGGCGCGCCAGCGCGATGTTGATCTTCGGCGCCTGCGCCACGGCACGGAACTGGTGCAGCTCCTGGACGTCCTGCGAGTGCAAGTCCTCGGAGTTCACGATCAACGCGCTCGTCGGGCGCGCCGTTGCGGGGCGGTGCGACTGGATCGCACCGACGAGGCCGGCCGTCACCGCGACGGCAGCCGCTGCGCCGGCGGCCGCAACCTGGAGCACGCGCCCACGCGCGCGACGTCGAGGCGGAAGCGAGATCGGATGCGGCAGCGCCTCGAGGGGCGCCAGCCGGAGGCGGGCGACGATCTGCTCGAGCTCGGCCGTGTAGGCCCGGCACGGATCGCAGCGCTGGAGATGGTTCTCGAGCAGCGCGCGCTCGAAGTCGGACAGCTCGCCGTCGAGACCGCGCGAGGAGTATTCCCGGGCGCGGTCGCAGAGGCGGCTCTGTGACCTGAGATCTCGCATGTTCTCTCTGACGCCTTTCGGTTCCCGAAGTTAGGTGGACGTTTCCGTAGCCTAGAACAGGCTATAGCGGGTGTCGGCTGCAAATCCGAAAAGGATGAGCACGAATCCGAGCAGGACGTAGACGGCCGACATGTTGATCGTCTCCTCGCGCTCCTCCGGGGTGGCCCAGCGCACGAACCGGGAGCCGAAGAGCGGGGCGCCGAGGTCGCTCTTCAGCCGAACGGGACCGCGGTTGCCGACGAAGAAGCCGGCCACGAGCCAGAAGGATCCAACCAGGTAGAAGCCGATCGCGAGGGAGCGGCTGAGCGATGCTCCGGCGATCAGGCCGAGCACGATCGAGCCGAGCGCGGTCAGCCCCGCCGCCACCACGATGAGGACGAGCAGGCGCCGAAGCGCCGCGATCAGAGCCCGGGCTAGCCCGCCGCCGGAGTCGTCTGCGCCGACGTCGGCCGACGGATCTCCTCTTCGGTCATCGGCCATCGCTCAAGAGGGTAGTGGCAGGCGGCGACGTGGCCGTCCCCGAACTCGTACAGCGGCGGCGTCTCCACGTCGCAGTGGCCTTGGCGGAAGCGCGGGCAGCGAGGGTGGAACCAGCACGCCGCCGGGGGGTTGATCGGGTTCGGTACGTCGCCCTCGAGCACGATCCGTTTGCGTTCTCGCCCGAGCGCGGGATCCGGGATCGGCACGGCAGAGAGCAGCGCCCCGGTGTAGGGATGCTTCGGCTCGGCGTAGAGCCGTTCCCGGGTGGCCAGCTCCACCGTGTGTCCGAGGTACATCACGAGCACCCGGTCGGAGATGTGGCGGACGACGTTGAGGTCGTGAGCGATGAAGACGTAGGTCAGGCCGAAATCGCGCTGGAGGTCCTTGAGCAGGTTCAGGATCTGCGCCTGCACCGAGACGTCGAGAGCCGAGACCGGCTCGTCGCAGACGATCAGCTTCGGGTTGACGGCGAGCGCACGGGCGACGCCGATCCGCTGGCGCTGGCCACCCGAGAACTCGTGGGGAAAGCGGTTGTAGTGCTCCGGGTTGAGGCCGACGACCTCGAGCAGCTCCTGCACGCGGCGCTTCACCTCCGCCGGCGTCCCCATCTTGTGCACCTCGAGCGCCTCGGCGACGATGAAGCCCACCCGCTTGCGCCCGTTCAGGGACGCATAGGGGTCCTGGAAGATCATCATCATCTCTCGCCGGATCGGGCGAAGCTGCGCGCGCGAGAGCTTCGTGATGTCGCGGCCCTCGAACACGACGCGCCCGCCCGTCGGGTCGAGCAGGCGCATGACGCAGCGGGCCATCGTCGACTTGCCGCAGCCCGACTCGCCGACGACGCCGAGGGTCTCACCCTCGCGGACGGTGAAGGAGACGCCGTCCACCGCCTTCACGGCGCCGATCTGCTTCTGGAAGATGATCCCGCGAGTCACCGGGAAGTGCTTCTTCAGGTCCTCGACGATGAGGAGCTCGGAGCCGTCCGAGCGAGTAGCGGCCGGCTGCGAGTTCGTGGACATGGGCACCTAACCGGCCTCCGCCATCATCCCGGCGAGCAGCTTCTGCGCTTCCCGGTCCTTGGTCTCCTCGTCGAGGAAGCACCGCTGGAGATGGTCTCCGTCGTTCGAGACGGGCAGCAGCTCGGGCTCCTCCTGCTTGCAGCGGGTGAACACGTACGGGCAGCGCGGGTGGAAGCGGCAGCCCCGAGGCGGGTTCAGCAGCGACGGCGGCTGGCCCTTGATCTGCACGAGCCGCTCGACGTCGGCGTCGAGCCGCGGGAGCGAGCCGAGCAGCCCCCAGGTGTACGGATGGTGGGGCCGCTTGAAGATCGTCTCCGCCGACCCCTGCTCGACGATCTCGGCCGCGTACATGACGACCACGTCGTCCGCGATCTCGGCGATCACGCCGAGGTCGTGCGTGATCATCATGATCGCGCTCCCGAAGTCCTGCTGGAGCCGCGTCATCAGGTCGAGGATCTGCGCCTGGGTCGTCACGTCGAGCGCCGTCGTCGGCTCGTCCGCGATCAGCAGGTCGGGGTCGTTGACGAGCGCCATCGCGATCATCACGCGCTGGCGCATGCCGCCGGAGAACTGGTGCGGGTAATCATCGACGCGACGCTCGGCTCGCGGGATGCCGACCGCCTTCAGCAGCTCGAGCGACCGCGCGCGCGCCTCCTTCTTGCTCACGTCGCGGTGGAGCAGGATCGCCTCCTCGAGCTGCTTCCCGATCGTGTAGACCGGGTTCAGCGAGGTCATCGGGTCCTGGAAGATCATCGCGATCTCGTTCCCGCGGATTTCGCGGAGCTTGCTCGCCGGGGCGTGCAGGATCTCGTTCCCGTTGAAGAGCACCTCGCCGCTCGAGGTCGTCGTCGCCTTGGGGTTGAGGCCCATGATCGTCAGGCAGGTGACGCTCTTGCCGCAACCGGACTCGCCGACGATCCCCAGGGTTTGACCCTTCTCGACGCTGAAGCTGACGCCGTCGACGGCCTTGACGATCCCGTCGTCGGTGCGGAAATGCGTCTTTAGGTCGCGTACCTCGAGGAGCGACATCGGTGACGCCTCAGGCCAGCCTGATCCGGGGATCGATCCACGCGTACAGCAGATCCACGACCAGGTTGAAGGTGATGATCGCCAGGGTCGAGAAGACCACGATCCCTTCCACCGTCGGGAGATCTAACGCGTTCAGCGACTGCACCGCCGTCCGGCCGAGCCCGGGCAGGCCGTAGACAGTTTCCGTGAAGATGGCGCCGCCGAGGGCGAGCCCGATGTCCATCCCGAGCATCGTCACGACCGGCAGGAGCGCGTTCCGCAGCACGTGCACCCGGATCACGCGCGACTCGTGCGCCCCCTTCGCGCGGGCCGTGCGCACGTAGTCCTCGTTCATCGCCTCGATCACGTTCGCCCGGATCATCCGCACGTAGAGGGCGGCGAAGAGGATGGCGAAGGTCATCCAGGGGAGGATCATGTGGTAGGCCCACTGCACCGGTCCGCCGCAGTCGGCGCCCGGGCTCGGGTTGATGAAGTCGCAGTAGCCGGAGATCGGGGTCAGGCCCCACTTGTAGCTGAAGAAGTAGATGAAGATCAGCCCGATCCAGATCGGGTGGGCCGAGATCCCGATCAGGACGAAGGTCATCGAGGCGCGGTCTAAGAGCGAGCGCGGCCGCAGCGCGGAGAGGATCCCGATCGGGAGCGCGATCAGCATCCAGGCGACCGCGCCGCCGAAGACGAGCGAGGCGGTCACCGGCGCCGCCTTCCCGACCTCGGAGTTGACCGACTCGCGGTTCATGAACGAGCGGCCCAGGTTCTGCTCGACGACGAGCCGCTTCAGGAACCTGAGGTACTGGATGTAGACCGGCTTGTCGATCCCGAGGTAGTGCCGCGCGTTCTGGATCATCGCCGGCGTCGGGTTGCGGCCGGCGACGGCGCGGGCCGGGTCGGCCGGGATGATGAAGAAGATGATGTAGGTCACGACGGTGACCGCGATGAAGAGCACCACCGCCCAGAGCAACCGCCGAATGATGTAGCGGATCACCTGATCTTCGCCCTGTTCACCGTCACGTGCGGCGGAACTCTACCGCAGCCTTCTCCTTCCGAAACGAACGAGGCGCCGGCCGGAGCCGGCGCCTCGTTCCGCGTTGCCATTCAGCTTCCTTGGCCTACCCCAAGGAGACCGCGTTGAAGTTCATTTGGGCGTAGATGGGCTGGTAGGAGTAGTTCTTCACCCGCGCCGACGTGAACTCGCGAACCGTGCGGAAGAACAGCGGCGCCAGAGGAGCCTGGTTCTTCATCACGTCACGATCGATCGCCGCCCAGGCGGCGTAGCGCTTGGGCAGGTTCGAGATCCGGGTGGCGAGCTCCATCTTCTTGTTGAAGGTCTTGTTGTTGAAGTAGGCGTTGTTGTTGTTGTTCTCCGCGCCGATGTTCTTACCGTCGAGCAGGACGTCGACGAAGTCGACGGGATCCGGGTAGTCCGCACCCCACGCCTGGAGGTCGAGATCGAAGGGCTCACCGCGGTGGCCCTCCTTCGCGATCCGGACGGCGAAGGGGAACAGCTTGATGTTGGCGCTGATCCCGATCTTGCTCAGATCGGACTTGACGATCGTCGCGATCGCGACCGAGATCGGGCTCGTGCTGGCGTAGAAGACGATCGTGCCGCACTTCTTCGGCTTCAGCGACCTGGCCTTGGCCACGTTCGGCCTCCCTGTCGGGTAGCCGATTTGCTTCTTCCAGGGGTGGTAGCCGGGCATCGTCGGCGGGAGGAGCTGGTTCGTCGGGGTGCCGGCGAAGGCGCCGCGGGCAGCCAGTGTGGCAGGCCGGTTGACGACGTAGTTGACCGCCTTCCGCGTCCGCACACCGAGACCGGTGTAGCCGTTGAAGCAGGAGTGGTTCTTGATGTTCTCACCGGCCGACCCGTAGGTCGTGTTCATGGTCAGGTAGTCGGTGATGATCCCCGGCTTGACGTGGTAGCGCTTCGGGTACTTGCTGTGCAGCTCGACGTGGGCCGTCGGCGGAACGCCGAACATGTCGTAGTCCCGCTGGTTCGCCTTGACCTGAAGCAGGCTGGTGTCGAGGTTCGTATTGACGGTGATGTTGATCTGGCTCACGTTGTGCGGTCGCTTGCCGTTGTAGAACTTGTTCCGCTTGAGGACGATGCTGCGGCCGACGTCGCGCGACGCGATGTAGTACGGGCCGCCCGACGGGTAGACCTTGACCCCGTTCGGGTCGAGCGGGGTCTTCTTCGGGTTGACCGCCTGGAAGAACGGCATCGAGAGGATCGAGACGAAGTCCGGCCGCGGCTTCTTCAGGCCGAAGATGAGCGTGTACTTGCCCCTCGTCGTGACCGTCTTGAGGGGGAGGGCAGACAGGAACGCGACCCCCGGCGAGCTCATCTTCTTGCTGAGCACGCGCGAGAACTCGTACTTGAAGCTGTTCGCGGTCACCGGCGAGCCATCGCTCAGGCGAAGGCCCTTGCGGATGTGGAAGGTGTAGCGCCTCCCGTTCGAGCTGACCCGCGGGAACGCCGTGGCGGCCTCCGGGAAGAGCTGCGCCTTCGTCTCCTTCCAGTTCACGAGCTTGAGCGCGGTGGCGTACTCGACCTGCCACCCGGTGGTCTCGTACTCGAGCGCCGGATCGGTGAACTCGAGGTCCGTCGTCGAGAGGTCGCAGCAACAAGAAGCCCGGCCCCGATCACGAGCATCACGATCGAGAACCATGACTTCTTCTGCATGTGACTCCTTTCCTGCGCCAGCGCGGAGTCGCTGGCTTGGACGCTTTACGCCTCAGCCGCTGAGACGAGCCGAGACCGGAATAGTTAGGACGGCGTTAGCGCTTGCCGTCAGTGGGTCGCGCGTGGGTCGAAGGCGTCGCGCATCCCGTCTCCAAGCAAGTTGAAGGCGAGCGTCGTGAGCAGGACGGCGAGGCCCGGCCAGATCATCAACCACGGCTGCGCGAGGTAGTAGTCGGGCGCGGTCGAGAGCAGGTTCCCCCAGCTCGGGGTGCCGGGCGGGATCCCGAGCGACAGGAAGGACAGCCCGGCCTCGAGCAGGATGTTCTGGGCGACGATCAGGGTCGAGTAGACGATGATCGGCGCGACCAGGTGCGGCAACAGGTGCGACCGGATGATGCGCGCGTCGCTCGCCCCGATCATCCGGGCGGCCTCGACGAACTCCTTCTCGCGCAGTGATAAGACCACCGCCCTGATGATCCTCGCCGGGTAGTACCAGCCGAAGACGCCGATCACCACCGTCAGGGTGAGGACGCCGGGCTGGAGGAAGCCGAACGTGATGTTGTTGAGCCGGTCGCCGACCGTGCTGGCGAGCGCGATGATGAAGAGAAGCACCGGGAACGCCATCACGACCTCGGTCACGCGCGAGACGATCGTGTCGATCCAGCCGCCGAAGTACCCCGCGATCGAGCCCATCAGGATGCCGATGATCATTCCGAGGATGGTCGCGCCCACCGCGACCTCGAGCGAGACGCGCGCGCCGTACAGCAGACGCAGGAACTCGTCGCGGCCAAGCTGGCTGTCCGCGCCGAGGACGAAGAGCGTCGTTCCGCTCCCGCTGAGGTTCTGCACATGCGAAAACGGGCCGAGCGGCAGGAGCGTTGTCCGGTCGAGCGCATTGACGGTGAAGATCTCGTTGGGCCCGTGGCCGACCAGCTTCGACGTGATCCAGGCACCCGGATAGGCGGCGAAGACGAGGAGGATGATGAAGACGCCCCCCGCGAGCGCCGCCTTGTCGCGGCGGAACCGGCGGAAGACCTGCTCCCAGTAGCCGCGCGCCCTGATGTTCTCGAGCTCGCCGAGCTCGGTGCCCGTCTCTGCCGCGACCGCTGCGCCGAGGCCGGCGCCGGACGAGAGAAGCTCGGGTTTATCCCTGGTCGACATCGAGCGGGGCAGAAGCATAACGGCGTCGGTCGCCGCGTGCTCTCCGGGCAGAGGTTAGCGAATCCGTCAGATCCTTGCCAGTCAATGGTGCTGACGTTCAAAAACGCAGAGGATGCGCTGAGATCCGCCGTCGGAGCCGGGCTCTGCCCGGCGGGAGGCTCGCTACGCACGTCTGAGCCACGGTTCGCTTCGCCGGCTCCTGAACCCTCCGCACGGGACTCCCGCGGGCGAGGAGGGGCTCGTGGGGGAACCGGTTCCCCCACGCGGGGCTGGCCAGCCACCTCGGAGCGAGGGCCATCGGCCGCGCCCGATCGAGACGGCTAACGGAGCTTCTGCCCGCGCGTCTCGCGGCCGAACGCGGCTGCGACGACGCCGCCCGCGGCCATCACGATCGCGACGAACGTGATCGACCAGGTCGTGCTTCCGGTCGCATCGTTCAGGTGGCCGAAGATATACGGCCCCGCGATCGCGGCCATCTTGCCGACGCCCTCCATCAGGCCGAAGGCGCTCGAGCGCAGGCGGGTCGGGAAGGCCTCGGCGGTGTACGGGTAGACCGCTCCCCAGGCGCCGAGGTTGAAGAAGCCGACGAAGAAGAGCGCGGTGATGTAGACGCCGGGCGAGTCGGCCGCCGCGAACGCGTAGGCGGAGACGCCGCCGAGGAGCAGGAACGTCGCCAGCGTCGGCTTCCGCCCCACCTTCTCGACCAGCCAGATCGCCGCCGCGTAGCCCGGGAACTGCGAGAGCGCGCTCAGAGTCAGGAGCAGGTAGACGTCGACGTGGAAGCTCTTCTCGCTCTGGAGTACGAACGGGAGCCAGAGGAAGAGGCCGTAGTAGGAGATGTTGAGCGCGATCCAGATCAGGGCGGTCGCGGCAGCGCGGCCGCGGAGGCGCTCCGCGAGCAGCTCCCGCACCGACGAGCGCGGCTCCTCGGGCGCGCTGAAGGAGCCCGGCTCGACCGGGCGGCCGGTGATCTCCGTCAGCACCTCGGCGGCCTCGCGCGTCCGGCCCTGCCGCGCCAGGAAGTAGGGGCTCTCGGGGAGCGTCCGCCGCACGACGAAGGCGAGGAAGGCGGGGAACGCCGCGGCCAGGAACAGGTAGCGCCAGCTCCAGTCGCCGAAGCGGTCGAAGCTCGGCCCGAGGAAGAGGTAGGAGAGGCCGGTGGCGACGAGCAGCCCGACCGGCCACCAGAAGTCGAGGAAGACGAGCAGGCGCCCGCGCCGCTGCGGGGGCAGGTACTCGGTCAGCATCGACGGGTCGACGACCAGCATCCCACCCAGCCCGAGCCCCGCGAGGAAGCGGAAGGTCATCACCGACCACGGCCCCCAGGCAAGCGCGGTCGCCGCGGTGAAGACCGCGTACCAGAGGATCGAGTACTGGAAGATGGTGCGGCGGCCGATGCGATCGGCGGTGCGGCCGAGCACGAGCGAGCCGCACAGCGAGCCCGCGAGCGCGGCGCTGTTCACGAGCCCTTGCATCGCCCCGCTCAGGTGCCAGCTCGCCGCGAAGATCGGCGCGACGAAGCCGACGAGCAGGATCTCCATCGCGACGAAGGTCCAAGCCGCGCCCGTCACCAGGATCGCCTTCTTGTGGAAACGCGAGAGCCCGCCCTCGCGCAGGACCTGCTCGACGTCCCTCGGTGCCGGGACCGCGATGTTCGCTGTCGTCATCTTCCGCTTCCGCTAGGTTTACGACTGTGGGGCGAAAACCTCGGCGAGAGTTTACCAGGCCGCGCCCGGCTCACGTCACGCTGGCGGTGGTGCTCCAGGTGCGGGACGGACGGCTACAGGTGCTCCTCTGGCAGCGGGCGCGGGAGCCGTTCCTCGGCGCCTGGTCGCTCCCGGGCGGCTACCTCGAGCCAAGGGAGACCCTCGAGGACTCGATCCGGCGCCACCTCGCCGTCAAGGTCGACGTCCAGGAGCTCGCCCACCTCGAGCAGCTCGAGACGCTGAGCGACCCGGCCCGAAACCCGCTCGAGTGGGAGCTCGCCACGGCGTACCTCGGGCTCGTCCCCGCCCACCTCGACCCGGCCGTGCCCGAGGACACGCGCTGGCACCCCCTCTCGCGCCTGCCCGAGCTCGCCTTCGACCACCGCGCGATCGCGCTTGCCGGCCGCGACCGCCTGCGGGCGAAGCTCTCGTACACGAACGCCGGCTTCGCCCTCGCGCCGCCGGTCTTCACCCTCTCGGAGCTGCGCGAGATCTACGTCGCCGCGCTCGGGCACGAGGTCTCGGCGACCAACCTCCAGCGCGTCCTCCTCCGCCGCGGAGTCCTCGAGCCGACGGGCGAGCGCCGCGAGCCGGGCCGCGCGGGCGGCCGCCCCGCCGCGCTGTATCGCTTCCGCTCGCGGGGGCTCGAGATCACCGACCAGTTCGCGGTTCTGCGACCACCCGGCTGAGCAGCGCCTTGCGCAGGCGGTATGTTTCGTCTCCGCCACGACCGAAGCCATGGATCCGGAGAGCGGGCCTGAGCAGCAACCACCGCGAGAGCCTCGGCGAGACAGCCTTCGCCGCTTTGGGCGGCGCGCCCGGCTCTATACCTGGACGGGCGCTCTCGTCGCTCTCCTGGTGATCCTGATCGCCGTAGTCGTCGCCAACACCCGCAGCGTCAAGGTGAGCTGGGTGCTCGGCTCGACGCGCCGGTCGCTCGTCTGGGTCATCCTCATCACGGCGATCCTCGGTTGGCTGTTGGGGATCGTGACGAGCGCGGTCTTCCGATTTCGGACGCGGCGAAGGAGCTCGGAGCGCTGACGGGCAGGGTCAGCCGCTAACGATCACGACGACCGTCTGGACCGCGTTGTTCGCATAGCCGCCCAGGTTCCAGGCCGGTTCGAGTGGCTGCTCGTTGCCGGCCTCGTCGCGCGCGCGTGAACAGAGGAGGTGGCGCCCGGGCTCGGCTCGCCAGGCGAAGCGCCAGCCGCGCCAGGCCCAGGGGTGCTCCGCGGGCTCGAGCTCGGCCTGCGCCCAGGTGGCGCCGCCGTCGGTGCTCACCTCGACCCGCTCGACCGGCCCCCGGCCGGACCAGGCGCGGCCCTCGAGCACCTGATCGCCGGCCTCCAGGGTGCGCTCGCGGGTGTGGAAGTCCGGGATCCCGGGCGGAACGATCAGCGAGCGCGGCAGCATCCGGTCGAGCGGCTCGCCGCCCTCGTCCTCGGCCTGGCGGAGGCGGTATCCCTGCGTCTGCTGGTAGCCGTCGAAGGGGCGGTCGAGCACCTCGATCGAGTCGAGCCACTTGACGTTCGTCATCCCGTACCAGCCCGGCACGACCAGCCTGAGCGGGAAGCCGTGCTGTGGCGGGAGCGGCCCGCCGTTCATCTCGTAGGCGAGCAGCACCTCCTCGCGCAGCGCCTCGTCGAGCCGGAGGCTCCGCTGGAAGCGCTGGTCGATTCCGTTCTCGAGCCCGCGGTCGAGGCCGGTGAAGAGCACCTCGACGGCACCGTCGCGCGGGCCGGCCTCCTCGAGCAGCGGCCGCAGCGACGTACCGCCCCAGCGCGCTGTCCCGACGGCCTCCAGCAGCCACGGCTGGCTGACGGGCCGCGGGTCGAGATACGCGCGGCCGTTGCCGGCGCACTCCATCGTCACGGTGAGCTCCGCGGCCGGCCGTGCCCGTAGCTCCTCGAGGCCGAGCGAGAGCTCGCGCTCGGCGTGGCCGCCGACCTTCAGGCTCCACGCGGCCGAGTCGACCACCGGCACGTCGTAGTGGATCAGCAGATAGTGCAGCCCGACCGGCGTGACCGGGAACCGGAGCGTCTCCAGCGGCATCCCGTGGTTCCGCGCCGCGAGCTGGAGCTCCTGGAGGCTGATCCCTTCCGCGAGAGGCTCGCCAACCGCCTCGGCCATGGCCGCGAGCCTACCCCACCGCGTCAGACCGTGGTACCTGGCCTTCGATGTCAGGCTCGTCCATCCGGCCCGGCGAAATGAGCCGGTCGGCCCATTGACACTCGGTTTCAGGCTGAGAGGCTCGGCGCATGAGCCAAACGCAGATCTTCCTCTGGTGCGTGGTGCTGATCGTGCTCGAGCTGAACCACCTCAAATGGATCTGGTGGACCTACTGGGACTGCTCGAAGTGCGGCGTCAAGCACAAGGACTGCGGCTGCGGCTCGAAGTGGATGATGTATTTGTGAACGGGGAACCCCGGCTCCCGCCGGGCTAAGCTCGGCTCCGCCGGCTCCTCATTACGCCCCTCGGAGCTAGGCGGCTTCGGCCAGGTCGTCCTCGGTCAGGCCTTCGAGCTCTTCGGTCAGCTTCCCCAGGGCCTCGCGCTCCAGTTGGCGGATTCGCTCTCGCGTCAGGCCCAGCTCGGCGCCGATTGCTTCCAGCGACCTGGGCTCTCCGTCGAAACCGAAGCGCAGCTCGAGGATTCGCCGCTCGCGCTCGGGCAGGGTCGCCACCGCCCGGCGGACGGTCTGCCGCCTGAGCGAGTCGCTCGCCTCCTCCTCCGGATCGATCGCGTTCGGGTCGCCGAACAGGTCGCCGAGCTCGCCGTCGTCCTCGGAGCCGATGCTCTGGTTCAGCGAGACCGGCGCATCGGCGGCGTCGAGCGCCTCCTCGACGTGAGCGAGCGAGAGCCCGGCCTCCTCGGCCAGCTCCTCGCGGCTCGGCTCGCGGCCGAGCCGAGTCTCGAGCCGGCCCCGGACGCGGCCCAGCTTCACGCGGCGCTCGTTGACGTGCGTGGGGACGCGGATCGTCGCCGACTGGTTCGAGATCGCGCGCTGGCAGGCCTGGCGGATCCACCAGGTCGCGTAGGTCGAGAACTTGTAGCCGCGGCGCCAGTCGAACTTCTCGACTGCGCGGTTGAGCCCGATCGCCCCCTCCTGGACGAGGTCGAGCAGCGGCAGGCCCTGACGCTGGTAGCGCTTCGCAATCGAGATCACAAGGCGCAGGTTCGAGTTGATCATCCGCTCCTTGGCGGCACGGTCGCCACGCTCGATCCGCTTGGCGAGCGCCACCTCCTCCGCCGCGGTGAGCAGGGGATAGCGGCCGACCCGGTTCATGAACAGGGTCAGCGAATCGGTCGCCGTGGTGGGCACGGGATCGGTCGCCGGCACAGGCTCGGCCGTCTCGGGCCGGGCGGGAGCGACGATCTCCACCTCGCGGGCCTCGAGCTCGGCCCGGAGAGCAGTCAGCTCCTCCTCGTCGAGGTCGTGCTCGTGCGCGAGCGCCTCGAGGGCGCTCTCCTCGATCGTGCCGAGCTCCTCGGCGTCGTCGAGGAACTCGGGGACGGTCAGTTCAAGAGTCGTGCTCAGTTTCTTCCTCACTTCCTTCTGTCGATGCTTGCGGGCGCGCGGCGAGACTCAGCTCGGGATCAGCGTGCCTTCGAGAGCGCACACCACGCGCAAAGAGGAAAACGCCCCCGAGGTGGCGGGTATTCCCGCACGGAACCGGGAGCGTCCCGATAATGCGCCCGGTGCTCGACCCCGATCTCGCCGCCGTCCTCCTCGCGGCCGGCTTTGCAGCCGTTCTCGCCCTGCCGGGGCTGCGCAAGGCGGTCCGCCGCGGCGAGCGCTTCTGCGTCTCCTGCGGGCGCCGCGTCCTCCTCGGCCAGAAGACGTGCGACTGCGACGACTGAGGCGCCGGGAAGCCGAGCTCGTGCCGAGCCGCCGTGATCTCGTCGTCTTCGGCGGGTACTGCCTCGCCGGCGCCGTCTACGTGGCGATCGGCGTGGCGTTCGTCGACTTCCTGCTCTCGTTCTGGGTCGGGGTCGCGTACCTCGTCGTCGCGGCCTGGCTCGTCCCCGAGCTGGTCAGACGCTTGGAGGGATCTCGATGAGGCGACGCTTGCGGCGCCGTCGTCAGGACGTGCGAGCTTTGCTCGTGCGTCCGTCTGAAATGGCCAGTCGACCCGTCGTCCGTCAGAACTTCGTCCCGTGAGCTGGGCCGCCCACGACATGGAGCCGTATGCCTTCCAGCGGCACCTGAAGCTGAAGGTGGCGTTCGTGCCGCTCCTGATCGGCTCGTACTCGCCGGACATGATGACGAAGTGGTTCGTCTACGGAATCCATCTCGGGCCCTGGGACCTGAAGGCGTCCGACCCGGCGCAGTTCCACCGCGGCTGGCCCGGCTTCGGCTTCACCCACTCGCTGATCTACGGCGTCGCGATCGCGCTGATCATGTGGAAGGTCTTCGGCAGCAAGCTCTGGGCGGTCAGCTTCCTGATCGGCCAGTGGGCGCATGCGATCACCGACACCGGCGACACCGTCGGGACGATGCTGCTCTTCCCGTGGACGTTCCACATCCATCTCGACGCCTGGGCCTATGCCGGGCAGACGGGCCGGATGACCGACGCGGCGGCGTACTTCAGCGGCCTCGGCTGCATGTGGGACGCCGTCTGGATCGTCTACGGCCTGGTCAGCTGGCGCGTCGTCACGGGCGCGTACTTCGACAGGTACATCTACCGCGCCGATGCGTTCTGGCCCTGGGCGAACCGGCTAGTCCCGCGCGGCGCGCTGCTCGCGCTCTACCGCGCCGCCTTCTTCTACGGCACCTCGCGCTGGATCGCGTGGACGATCTGGGCGCACGTGATCCACCACTACCCGTACGACCTCAGCTGGGGCGGGCCGCACTGGGTACCGGCTGCCCACCCCTGACCGCCGAGCGAGATCGCCGCTCCGGCTGCTTGCCCACGAACGCGAACCCGCTGAACATCAGGGCGATCCCGAGCAGCTGCCCTGCATAGACGAGCGAGTAGGAGTCCGCGCGCGAGAGCCCGGTCGCGAGCGCGACGACGAGGGCGCCGCCGCCGATCCAGAGGTTCGGCCGGATTCGCTGCCGGCGAGCGATCGAGTAGAGGGAGCCGCCGACCAGGAAAATCGTCCCGAACGAGTTGAGCGCGATCGCCCAGAGGAAGGCGTGACCGCCCAACGCGGCGTTCGCGGGGGGACGCCCGTGGGCGGTCGCCGCAAGCGTCGCGTCGCTCACCGGCGCAAGAGCGACCGCGACCGCGGCCGCCGCCGTGCCGACCACGACCCCGCCGACGAGCGCGTCGCGCGCCCGCTTCGGCAGAAGGAGCCAGGCCGATCCCGCGCCGAGATAGGCCACCGTGAGGACCCCGCCCGCGAGGTAGTACGCGCGGAAGAGTCCGGGGCTCCAGCCGAGCCGCTGCGCCGCCGCCTCGCTCGCCGCCGCGACCGCGAAGAGGACGAAGCCGGTGGCCCAGAGCACCTTCTCGCCCGACCGGCGGCGCCGCAACGAGCGAAGGAGGAGCGACGCGAACGCCAGCGCGACCAGCGTCGAGCACAGGGGCAGGAGGGCGTCGAGCACGGCCGGAGAAGCCGCCTGCGGCCGGGAGCTGATCGCCGTTACGGGCGACGAAGGCGGCACGATCCGGAGGTAGGTGAAATCGCGCCCGCCGAACATGCCCTCGTGGGTGGCCACGAAGGAGTAGCGACCCGGCCGTAGCGGCCGTGCCACGGTGAGGACGAGCTGCCGCGGCGAGGCATGCCGGACGCGGAGCGGGACCGGGCGGCTGCGGGCGAGGTCGAAGAGCTGATACGCGCTGGCGGAGTCCACGGCGGCGGCGCGCACGAGCAGGGAGCGCACGTCCGAGGCATGGAGCCGGAGCGCGTCCCGCGGGTACGACTCCTGCGGGTCGCTCCAGGCGAAGAGCTTGACCGGTCCGCGGCCGGTCGTCACGAACTGCCCGGTCACCTCGGGAGTGAGCCGCGGCTCGTAGGAGTAGCGGACGGTGCTGCCCCCGACGCCGGCGACCGCGGGCACGAACGGGATCGCCACGAGCAGCAGCAGGATCGAGCCGAGCGCGACGCTGACGCGCGTGCGGTAGCCGCCGGCGCGCCCCTTCCGGCCTCGCGGCGGCTTCCCGCTCAAGCGTGCGCGGCGGCGCGCGTGGGCGCGGTAGAGCGCGGCCGCCGAGAGGAGGGCGCTCGCGGGCAACCAGGCGAGCTCGACCTTCCAGCCGATCCCGCGCAGGGGCCCGTCGCCGAACGGCGAGAAGGCCATCGGCAGGATCGCCCAGGCGAACGCGGGCCCGGCGAGCAGGAGCACCGAGGCCGTGAAGGGGAAGCCGGCGAAGAGCCAACCGACGCCGGGGAAGCCGAGCACCCCGAGCGGCAGCTCGTAGCCGGCGAGCGCGGCCGGGCTGCGCCGGCGCACGCGGTTGGGGATCTTGCCCGTGTACCGGGCGGGAGCCGCGGCGAGCTCGGCCCGCCCCTCGCGCCGCTGGCGGGCGGTGAGCCGCCACGTCGCGTGGGCGTAGGCCGCGAAGCCGGTCAGCACGGCCGCGGCTGCGGGGACAAGGACGAGCGCCTCCCACGGCTCGAGCGAGCGCACTGCGGCCCCGAAGGTCGAGCCGTTGGCGACGTCGTGCGCCTCCGCCGCCGAGAACGCGATCCCGGCCGCGTAGTAGGCGCCGACGCCGGCCGGGACGGCGACGAGCGCGACACGGACGGGCCGGTCCCGCCAGGCACCGCCTGCGTCCCGAAGCAGCCCCAGTGCGAGGCCGACGAGGATCACCATCAGCCCGCCGAGCATGTTCAGCTGCGCGTGCAGGTTGACAATCACGCCGCCCGCGTCGCCGCCGCGGTCGAGCAGCTCGTGCACCGCCGGGAAGGCCTGAACCGGGCCCTGGAGCGTGCCGACCGCGAGCGCGGCGCAGCCGGCGAGCACGAACGCGCGCACGGGCGCCCGCGCCTCACGGTAGGCGCGGACGACGACGCCGAGCAGCAGCCAGAACGCGGCCATCATCGCGACGCCCCCGCCCATGATCAGGTACGGGTGCAACGGCGTTGCCTCCTCGGCCTGCTCGGGCGTGAGCCCGTGTCCGACCACGAGACTGCCCTCGTGGAAGCCGAGGTAGAGCGCCGCGGCGTAGAACGCGAGCGAGCCGAGGAGGAGCGCGTAGAAGGAGGTGTTCGCCAGACGTTTCGAAGGCGCGCTGCCGCCGAAGGCGGGCGCGAGGTAGAAGAGCGCGCCGGCGACGAGCATCGTCAACCCCGTGACGAGGTTGATGTGCGCATGGCTGATCGGATCGATCCACTCGCCTGCGTGCCCGGCCCGATAGAGCCAGTCGGCGTGGGCCGGCTGCACCTGGATCACGCCCTGCACAGTCCCGACCGTCAGCCCGGCCGCGCCTGCGGCGAGGAACTTCCAGAGGTGCCCCTGCGGCTTCGGAACACGGACGAGCCGGGACTGGAAGACCGTCAGGAAGACGTTCGCGGCGAAGCACCAGTAGCCGACGCCCATCACGCCGGCGCCCATCCCGACCGGCACCTTGTACCACTTGCCCATGTGCGCCTTCGCCGCCTCGTACGTCCACCCATGGGTCATCAGACGGCCGATCGCGATTCCGTTGGCGACGAAGCCGAGGTAGAAGACGAGCAGCCCCGCGGCGGTGAACCAGAAGGCGCACTGAGCGAGCGCGTCGCTCGCCAAGGGGCGCCCGACGATGCGCGGGAGCGCGTGCCAGCACAGGCCCGTCGCGATCAGCGTCCCGCCGCCGACGATCATCACGTGCGTGTTCGAGAGGTCGCGCACGAGGTGGCCGGCATAGCCCGCGCGCGCCAGCCACTCGGCCGCCCACGGCAGGTTCTTCGCGACCATGTGCACGGCGCCGAGCACGAGGAAGCCGCCGCCGGCGACGAAGTACTTCGCCAGCTTCGCGTCGTGCCTGCTCAGCTCCTCGGGCGGATACGGCTCGTTCCGCGTCGGCGGTTCGCGCCCGGGGACGAGGCGCCAGACCGCGGCCACCGCGACCGCGAAGAACGCGACGTACGTCAGGAACTCGAGCGACGAGAGGTGCTGGACGTACACCGGCCCGGGCCGGCTACCGGAGGCCGGGCTCGAGGAAGTAGACCGTCAGCGTCCAGCCGAGGTAGAGCGCGCAGAGGATCGCGAGGATGATCCAGGCCCGGTAGACGGCGCGCGGTGAGTGGCGCACCTCGGCCCCCACGTCGCGGTAGCCGAAGAGCGGCCGCGCCGCGTCTGGACGCCTCGGCCGCGCCATCAGAACACCTTCTCCATCACGAGGCTCTCCTCCGCGTCGAGCCCGTGGTCGGCCAGCATCCGCTCGAACGTGTAGCCGCGCTCGAGGAACGCCTCCAGCTGCCCCGGCGTGTCCCAGGTCGTGTAGCAGTGGATCCGAGCGTCGCCGTCGGGCTCGATCCGGATGAAGACGTCGAAGCGCTGGCAGCCCGGGTACTCCTGGACGTGCCCCTTGAGCGCCTGGAGCGAGCCGTAGAGCGCCGGCCACTCGTCGCTCGGGACCAGCGCCTCGGTCGCGGACGAGTAGGCGACGAAGGGAGGCGCGGCAGCCATCAGCGATCACCTTCCGACCAGATCGTGTTCCCTGGCCGCGAAAAGCAAGCCAGGCTAGGACGCAGGGAGCGTTCGTAGCCGGAGGTTACGGGCGCGACCGAGGACGACGCATGGCGCCGCTTTGCAGCGTCCCAGGGGGCACGAGATGCGAGGAAGGGGGTCGCCATCAAAACTTCTGCCCCCAGACGAGGTGGCCGACGATGATCGCGACGTCGAAGGCGATGATCCCGATCGTCAGGATGATGAAGAACACGGTGGCAGGGCCCGCCGCCTCGCTCGTGTAGCCGCCCCAACTGTCGATGGGATAGATCCCGGTCCGCTGTCGCGTCGTCCGATACTGGCGCACCCACCAGAGAAGACCGATCACCAACACGATCAGGAAGCCCCAGAGCCACCCGATCGCCGTCCAGTCGACGTGCCAGGTGACGACACGGCCGTCCGTCTCGTGATGGCCCTGGAGGTAGTTGTAGTACGCCTGCGCCTTCGACGGCGAGTCACCGCTAGGCATTCCGCTAGGCATTCCCATCGGTCCACTCCTCCTCGTCGAGCGCCCACTCGGGCGTGTAGTAGTCCTCTTCCTGGATCCCGAGCGGAATCCTCGCCTGCTTCTCCAGGTCGTGGAAGTAGCCGGCCTTCCAGGCCCAGAGGAAGGCGAGCAGCGCGACTCCCGCGAAGATGAAGAACGTATCGATCATCCAGTCCGCCATCACCCACTTGGACTGGTTGTTCTCGGGCTGATCGTGCGCGAGCGCCGCGCCGGGCGCGGCGAGCGCGAGCGCGGACACGAGGGCGAGGCTGACGCGGAGGCGTCTCACTGCTGCCCCGGCACGGTCGGCGGGACGTCCTTCTGGGCCGCCGGCGGAAGCTTCTCGCCGCGGGCGCGCGCGTCGGTCCAGGCCTGGTTCAGCATCTGCTCGTAGAGCGTTTTGATCCCGGCGGCCGCGTCCCTGAGGGAGAGCGGCGTCCCGAGCCCGTTCACGACGATCTTGTCAGCGGGCGCGAGCCCCGGGAACACCCGCATCGCTTCCTGCATGAAGGGGTCGGTAACCGGTTTCTTCGCAAAGGCGGCGTTGTTCGTCAGCTGCTGGTGCGACTTCACCCAGGCCTGGAGCTCCGCGCTCGGCTGCCAGGGGATGTAGTCGCTCGGCTCCGGGACGACGTTCTTCTTCAGCGTCCCGTTTGGGATCGTCTTCACGAACAAGACGACCCGCCAGATGTCGTCCACCGACAGGCGCTCGCCGAAGTTCTCCATCCCCGTCCCCGGCCAGCCGCGGAGGATGCGGTAGTAGAAGTCGCCCGGGCCTGTGTCGCCGCCGCAGCAGGCGTCGTCCTTGTCGGTGAAGTCGGCCGGGGGTGGCGAGAAGAAGCGCGCGGCCGGTCCCTTGCCGCCGCCCAGGGGGCCGTGGCAGCCGACGCAGCGCTCGAGGAAGACCGCCTTGCCGCGCAGCAGGTTGGCCTCGGTGACGGGGAGCGGGTCGCCCGCGAGCCAGTAGCTGCGGTCGATCTGGGAGAGGTTGGGCGCCTCCTCGAGCTGGTTTTTCGGCGGCGTCGTCTCCTTCTGCTCGACAATCGGCTTGTGCGCGCCCTGGAAGCCCTTGTAGGGCGGGGGGAAGCCCTGCACCGTCAGCACGACGTGCTTTGCGTAGAGCTGGCCCGCGTAGCGGAGGAGGCCCGACTTGCCGCTGCGCTCCTGCGTGAAGACGGCCAGCTCGTCGACCTGCTTGTCGGAGAAGAGCGACTTCATCGGCGGCATCAGCGAGATCGGGTCGACGAAGCGGGGGTCGTAGAAATGCACCCGATGCCAGTCGTTCGGGTGCCAGCCGGCGTCTTGAGAGAGGTCCGGCCCCGTGCGTTCGGTCCCGAGCAGGTTCGGGGACTGGTCGCTGCCGTAGAAGTCGCCCGGTTGCGAGACCTTCGGGTAGAGGAAGTAGAGCTGGTAGCGGACGTCCTGCGGCCGCGAGTAGCCGGAGTGGCAGACGTAGCAGCCGTTGGAGGCGAACAGGTTGCGGCCCTTGAGCGCCTGGTCGGAGAGCGGGGCCCAGTCGGCCGAGGCGGGTGGGTCGAAGGTGTGGATCGGCAGCCAGACGACGACGAAGACGACGGTGAAGAAGGCGATCAGGCCGCCGAGGCCGGCCAGCAGCGGCGTGACCAGCATGCGTTCGGGCGGGTGCGGTACCCAGCCGCGCGGAGTCGGGGACGGCTGGCCGGATTCGTGGTCCCGCTCGTCCATCCGCTATCCCGTCGGCAGCGGCGGCGAGACGGCCTCGGCCACGGCCAGGGTCTCGCGCCGGCGGCGCTCCTGCGTGTTGGTGAACACCGTCATGCCGATGTTCACGATCTGGACGATTCCCGAGGCCACGATCATGGCGCCGAAGATCCCGCGCGCGATGTAGTACGCGTGCAGCTGCGGGAGGACATTGACCTCCGGAATGCCCTGCTCCCAGCTGAAGCCCTGCTGGAAGCCGGCGAGAGTGAGCACGCTGAAGAAGCCGGTGAAGCCGACCGTCACGAGCCAGTACTGCCATTCGCTCAGGCTGCGGCTGAAGAGCGGGCGGCCGTAGATCTGGGCGACGATGTAGTCGATCGCGCCCATGCCGAGGATCGTGAAGGCGCCCAACAGAGCTAAGTGCGCGTGCGCGACGACGAAGTTCGTGAAGTGCGTCAGCTTGTTGAACGGCTGGATCGCCTCGAACGCGCCCTGGATGTTGACCAGGAAGTAGAAGAAGAACGCGGTGATCGTGAAGCGCATGGGTAAGTTCGTGAAGAACTTGTCCCAGTTGCCCTTCATCGTCCCCAGGATGTTGATCGTGAAGGCGAAGACCGGGATCAGCAGCGAGAACGACGCGACCTCCGCGATCGTCTTCAGCCAGGCGGGGGTCGGCGACTGGAGGATGTGGTGGTCGCCGACCCCCGTGTAGAGGAAGGCCATCCCCCAGAAGCTGACGAGCGAGAGCGTGTAGCTGTAGAGCGGCGTGTTGGTGATCCGCGGGACGAGGTAGTAGGTCAGCGCGATCAGCATCGGCGTCAGCCAGAGGCCGAAGAGGTTGTGCGCGTACCACCAGTTCAGGATCGCATCGGCCAGGCTGTTGTTGAGCGCGCCGGAGGGGGCGTTCCAGATGTGGCCGGGGTGCCAGATGACGTTCCCGATCGCGTAGTCGACGGCCAGCCAGATGGGGCTCGCGATGAAGAACCAGACCGAGACGTAGATCGGACGGATCGTTCGTATCTGAACGGTCGCCAGGATGTTCACGATGTTGGCGCTCCAGATGGCGATCAGGAGGATGTCGATCGGCCAGATGAACTCGCCGTACTCGCGGCCCTGGCTGTGCCCGGTGAGCAGGCCGATCACCGCGAGCAGGTACATCGCGTTCCAGGCCCAGGCGCACCAGACGCCGAGCCGCTCGCTCCACATGCCGCGGGTGCCGACGAGGCGCGGGAGCATGTAGAAGAGCGCGCCGAAATACATCATCGTCAGCCACGCCAGGATCACGCCGTTGACGTGCGAGGGGCGGACGCGGCTGAAGGCGAGCCAGGAGTAGCCGCCGAAGGCGTCGGGCGTGACGAACTCGGTGGCCAGGACGAGACCGAAGAGGTCGACGACCGTCAGCCAGATGATGGACGAGAGGAGCCAGTGCCGGGCGGCGCGATCCGGGAACGGGAAGGGGCGAGGCGGCCGCTCCTCGATGGGAGCGGGCGCCTCGAGGACCGCTGCGCCTGGCTCAAGGGTGCGCTCGGCCATGCCGACGGCGCAACCGTAAAGGCGGCTGGGAGGCCCACGGGGAGAGATGACGGAACTGTCATCTGCTGGTCATTCCCAGGTCATCTTGTGCGTTATCGTCCGCCCGCAGGCATGCGCATCCTGGTGATCGAGGATGAGCCGAGGATCCTCTCCTTCCTCGCGCGTGGTCTCGAGGCGGAGGGATTCGCGGTGGACGGAGCCGGTGACGGTCCGTCCGGCCTCGAGCGTGCCGTGCACGCGCGCTACGACCTCGTCGTCCTCGACCTGCTCCTGCCGAAGCTCGACGGGCTCGCCGTGTTGCGCGAGCTCCAGCGGCGGCGGCCCGAGCTGCCGGTGGTGATCGTCTCTGCGCGCTCCGACCTCCAGACGAAGCTCCGCGGTTTCGGGCTCGGCGCGTGCGACTACGTCCCGAAGCCGTTCGCGTTCGACGAACTGCTCGCGCGCGTGCGGGCACAGCTACGCCGGAACGGCCGCGGTGGGAGCGGGAACGTCCTCCGTGCCGGGACGCTGACGCTCGACCTCGCCCGCCGGCGCGCGAAGCTCGGGGACGTCGTCGCCGAGCTCTCCGACCGGGAGTTCCGCCTCCTCCATCACCTCGTGCAGCACCAGGGCGAGGTCGTGAGCCGCGAGCGGCTCCTCTCGGAGGTGTGGGGCTATCACTTCGACCCCCGCTCGAACGTCGTCGACGTCTGCATCCGGCGGCTGCGGCAGAAGCTCGGCACGAAGGCGCCCATCGAAACGGTTCGGCATGGCGGCTACAGGCTCACTGCCGCCGCCTAGGACGGGCTCCATGCTGAGGTCGAGCGGATCGACCGGTCGGTGGGTCGAGCTCGCGTGGTTCTCGTTCGCGGCCGCGAACCTGGTCGCGATGCTGCAGTGGCCGAGCTGGGAGACGATCCCGTTCCACTTCATCTGGATCAGCCTCACCCTCGTCTACGGGTTCAGGGTCTGGGATCCCGGGCCGACCGGAGTCGTGCTCACGCTCGTGATCGCCGCCACCGGCAGCCTGATCCTGAGCGATGCCTTCAGCGGCGAGCAGCTCTGGGGCGAGCTGTTCGAGGTGCCGCTGATGGCCGCGATGTTCATGGCGATGGTCTGGCATGCCCGCCGGCGCCAGGACGCCCTGCGGACGGTCGAGCTCGAGGCCGCCGAGCGCGCGGCCCTCCTCGACCAGCAGAAGCGTTTCCTGCACGACGTCTCGCACGAGCTCCGCACGCCGGTGACGATCGCGCGCGGGCACCTCGAGGTGCTCCAGCGCCTGAACGGGAAGCCGGCGCAGGAGATCGAGGTCGCGCTCGACGAGCTCGGCCGGATCGAGCACATCCTCGAGCGGCTGCTCCTGCTGGCGAAGTCGAAGCAGCCCGACTTCGTCGTGCTGGAGGACGTAGAGGTCGAGCCGTTCCTCGAGGACGTCTTCGTCCGCTGGTCCGAGGTGGTGCCGCGGAGCTGGACGCTCGGGGAGCTTGCGCCGGGGACGCTGCGCGCCGATCCGGAGGCGCTCCGGAACGCCCTCGACGCGCTGCTCGAGAACGCGGTCAAGTACACCGAGCCTCCGGACGCGATCACGCTCAGCACCCGGGCCGCAGGGGCGCAGCTCGTGATCGAGGTCGCGGACGAGGGTCCCGGCCTTCCTCCGGCCGAGCTCGACCGGATCTTCAACCGTTTCGCCCGCGCGGACGCGGCGCGCTCGCGGGCCCACGGGGGCGTGGGGCTCGGTCTCGCGATCGTCGAAGCGATCGTGAAGGCTCACGGCGGCACCTGCTCCGCTTCGACCTCGACGGGCGGCGCGGTCTTCACGCTCCGTTTTCCGGGCTTCGCGCCGGCGGGGCCGGGGGTCGACGCCCTCAGCGGGTCGTGGACCGGACGCTCAGCCTCCTGAGGAACCCGCGCCGCTCCCAGCTCACGCTGTCGATCGCCTCACGCAGGGAAGCCTCTTCGACGGCCGCCATTGCCTGCGCGGTGGACTCGATCTGCTCGCGGACCCCGCTCCCGACGGGCGGGGTCGGCTCGACCGCGAAGACCTTGGCTTCGGCTTGCTGTGTCATGTCTTGCTCCTTTCGGTTGACCGGTGCGCTTGTTTTGCGTTCACGAAGCCATCGAACAGGACCGATCTGAGAGCGCCTTATGAACGGGCTGAAAATCCCCTAAGAGTTCGCCGCCTCGCCTGAGCTGTGTCACCATCCGATGGTGAAGCGGCGCGCCCTGACCGCGGCCTTCGTGATCGCAGGCGCGCTCGTTTGCGCATCCCAGGCGCTTGCCGGGATCGCCGAGGTCCGGGACGCCGATGGCCATCTGGTCGCGAACGCGGGTCGGGGCTCGTTCGCGAGCGTCCAGGACTCAGGCTGGACGCTGCGCTTCGACGCCGCCTCCCGCAGCGTTCGCGGGGTCTCGTTCGAGGGCGTCTCGATGGCCGGCGGGCTCGTGTACGCGGATCACGTCTTCGTGCCCGCACACGGCCTGCGCGGAGCCCGCGTCCAGGGTCTGATGGTGAACGACCGGCCGGTGGTCGCGCGCCCGAACGCGCTCGTTCCGCTCGGGCCCGGGAGCTACCTGATCGTGCTCCAGGAGGCGGTCGTCCCGGGCGAGGGGAGCGGCGTGGTCGGCCTCCGGCTGGTCTCGGGCGACGCCTCGCTCGGGCTCGACCCGGGGACGCAGCTGCTCGTCGGTCTCGCCAGGGCGGCGAGGCCAGCGAGCCCACACCTCGACACGCGCCTCGCCTGGCTCGCGCTCGGCGTCGCCGGCCACGGGGAAGACATCGGCTACGGCGACCATGCCTTCCCGGAGCAGTTCCTGCTCGGCGCTCCGGGCAGCGCGACGACCGGCGAACGGGCCGTCCGGATCGCCGAGCAGTACCTCGGCGTCCCCTACCGCTGGGGCGGCGCCCACCCGATCGGCGGCTTCGACTGCTCCGGCTTGACGATGTACGTCTACGCGCAGCTCGGGATCGGACTGACCCACTACACCGGCTCGCAGTTCTACGAGGGCATGCGGGTGCCGCCGAGCCGGCTGCTGCCCGGCGACGTCCTCTTCTTCGAGCCATCCGCCCGCGGCCCGCAGCACGAGGGGATCTATATCGGCGGCGGGCAGTTCATCCACGCGCCGCACACCGGCGACGTGGTCAAGATCTCCTCGCTCGCGGAGCCCGGCTACGCGTTCGGCTTCGTCGGCGCCGTCCGGCCCTGGGCCGCCTAGATGGACTGACTACACACCTGCGAGACGGCTGATTGCGTCCGGGCCTCCCGCGAGTCTCGGGGTTGTCGAGATCCCAGATCGCGAAGGAGGCCCGGATGCCTAGTCCAGTTTGCCCGCCGAGGCGGATGCGTTTCTCGTTCGAGTCGCGCTGCCGGATCGTTGCGCTGATCGTTGCTGGTGAGAGCCCGCAGGCGGCCGCGGCCGCCTGCGGCGCCAGCCGCGCGACCGGCTATCGGCTCTGGCGTCGCTTCCGGCAGGGAGGTTGGCCGGCATTGCACGACCGCCCGTCGACGCCGAGGCGGCAACCGTTGCGGCTCTGCGCGGAAGCGGAGGCTGAGATCCTGCGTTGGCGCGAGCATCTCCACGCCGGCCCGTTGGTGATCGCGGCTGCTGTCGGCCGGCCTGCCTCGACGGTTGGCAAGGTCCTCCGCCGGGCCGGCCGCTCGCGGCTGCCCCGGCCGCAACGCGATCCGCGGGTGCGCTACGAGCGCGAGCGCCCCGGCGAGCTGTTGCATGTCGACACCAAGAAACTCGGCCGCTTCTTCGAGGTCGGCAAGCGGATCCTGCAGGACGGCGTGCAGCGCAGCCCCCGCGCGGGCTGGCAGCACCTGCACGTCGCGATCGACGACCACACACGGCTCGCCTACACCGAGCTGCTGCCGAGCGAACGCAAAGAAGATTGCGCCGCCTTCCTCACCCGCGCGGTCGCCTGGTACGCCGACCACGGCATCACCATCGAGCGGGTGCTCTCCGACAACGCCAAGGCCTACCACTCCGGGCTCTGGCGCGACACCTGCGGCGAGCTCGGCATCGCACGCCGCTACACGCGCCCCTACTCGCCCTGGACGAACGGGAAAGCCGAAGCGCTGATCAAAACACTGCTGCGCGAATGGGCCTACCGCTTCGCCTATCCCACCAGCACGCACCGCAGCCGCGCCCTCGCCGGCTTCACCAGGTGGTACAACCGACGTCGACCGCACGGCTCGCTCGGAGGCCAGCCACCGATCAGCCGCGTCTCACACCTCTGTGGTCAGTACACCTAGCCGACGCTCAACCCGGAAGAAGGTCGAGCGCGTGTACGTGGCGCGGTCGAATCGTGCCGAAGTGGCGGTGATCGAGTGTTGCGAGCTTCTGCTCGCGGAGTCGCTCGACGATCGCGACGGCGGCGGCATCGACGAACCCGAGCCTCAGGTCGCGGTAGCGATCCAGGAGCTCCCGAACCCGTATGTAGTCGGATCGCTCGAGATCGACGACCGTGACCGCCCCGTCCTCGACATCGGCCAGGAATTCCATGAAGGGCGCGGGACCGAGCCGCTCGCCCGAGAGCCAGTCGAGCTCGACCACCACCGGAGCCGGCACCACAAGCTGCTCACCGGCTCCGGCCAAGAGCTCAACACAGGATCGGTGGTCGCTGTCGGCGCGGTCCATTGCGGCGTAGAGCGGGCCGGTGTCGCAAATCAGCGCCACGAGCGGGGCTGATACGCGATCTCCCCCGCCCGGCGGGCCACGTCGGCGGGGGGTTCGGTCGATTCCCCAGCCGCGATGAAGCGAAGATTCTTCCGCGCTCCCCGGCGAGCCCGCCATGCTTCGAGCGCCTTCTCCACGCCTGCGCGGTCCGGCATCCGATAGTACGCCCGACGACCGCCCCTCGTCGAAGGCCCAGACTTCTCGAGCAGCCCGTACGTGACGAGGATGCGCAGGTTCGGGATCCAGCGGGGAAATCCCTGGCGCCCGAGCTCGTCGACGACCGAGGCACCGGCGAACTCGCCACCGTGCGGCTCGACCTTCGTGGCGACGGCGACCGCTGCCTCGAGCACCGGAAGCCAGTCCGGATGCTCGATCGCGAGGCGGGAAACGCTTTGGTATGAGCTATCGCTCATGTCCTTTATGACCTATTTGATCATATTGAGCATAACGTATTTGAAGGCGCCGTACGCGAGCACCCTGGCCGGCTTCCACCTCAGTTTTCAGTGCATCTAAGCCGCTGCCTTGCGCGTCAGACCCTATGCCGCGGGTCTGATCACGCTTGGGCTTGCCGGCTTCGGTCGTGGTTCCAGGATCGCGATCGTTCCTCGGCTGATCGGCTCGGCCGCGGACCAGTCGACCGTCTCGACCCATGCGCGCTCCGAGGCGAGTCGCCTGCGATGACTGCCGATCTCGTCTGCCGGCAGCGTGTGTGCGCGCGCCCCGGCTTCGACGGCGTCTGCGGCGACGGCGAGGGCGCGGAGCCAATCCAGCTTCAGGGCGGACTCCGTCATTGCGGTCAATCGCCGCGCCCGGCGTTCAGGCGCCGGAAGAAGAGCCGGCGCGCGTCGTTTGCGTCCTCGGCCATGGCGGCGGCCTCCAGCTCGCTGCGAACGCCCAGGAGGAACGCCGCGAGCTCGGCTCGCCCCCCGAGGTCGAGCTGCACAAAGGCGCACCGGCCTTCCGGCCCCACACCGCGCGTATCCCAGAACGGGCACTCCCTCTCCGGGCAGGGCTCGATCTGACCGAGGGTCTCCTTCATCCGGCAGACGGTGGAGCTCATGCGCCGAGCATGACGCGCCGGCGCTGGGCCGGAATCCGGGCGGCCGCTGAACCGAATCCGTAGTTCTCCGCGCCTCGGATCGGCGAGGGGCCCGATGCCCGCCGGCGTCCAGGCACGGACGATGGCGCCATGGAACGAGTCGCCGTCACGGGACGCCTACGTTCGGGCTGCGGGGAGCGTGCGAGAGCGCTCGTCGAAGCCGGTCCTCCGTTCGACCCGGCACGAGGCGGCCTCACCAGGCACTCGGTCTTCCTCGGGAACGACCTCGTCGTCTTCGTCTTCGAGGGCGAGAGACTCGGGTCGCGGCTATCCGCTCTGATCAACGACCCTGCCCGGGCAGGCGCCTTCGCCGCCTGGGCACCGCTCCTCGCCGAGCGGCCGCGCCTGGCGCACGAGACCTACCACTGGGATTGCAAGGAGGCCACCATGAAGAGGATCCTGATCGCAACGGACGGCTCGGCTTCTGCCCACGAGGCGGTCGAGTTCGGGCTCGAGCTCGCGGCCGAGCAGGGCGCGGAGCCGGTCTTCGTGCATGTCGCGCCTGGCATGGACGTCGTCCCGCCCGCCGGTTTCGGCTTCGTGACGCCCGGTGCGGTGCACCACGAGCCCGGCGAGCACGACCGGGCACCGCTCGAGGAGGCCGCGCAGGTCGCGGCATCGAAGGGCCTCGACTCGAAGACGGAGCTGCTTGCCGGCGATCCGGTCGACGAGATCGTCGCGTATGCGGACACGATCGACGCCGACCTGATCGTGGTCGGCTCGCGCGGACACGGCGCGATCGCCGGCGCGCTGCTGGGGAGCGTCTCGCGCGGCGTCCTCCACGAGGCCCGCCGGCCGGTCCTGGTCGTTCGCGAGACCCCGGTACGGGCGGAGGCGGCGCTCCGGTGAAGGCCGCCACGGCCGTGCGGCTCCGCGAGGTTGAGGTTCAGGCGCTCGACGCCGCGCGCCTCGAGCCGCTGATCGGCCCGGAGCGGATGGCGCGCTACGAGGCGATCGCCGAGAGGACGCAGTCGCTGATGGCAGGCCGGGCCGTGTTCAACGTCAACTCGACCGCCACCGGCGGCGGCGTCGCGGAGATGCTCCAGACGCTGCTCGCGTACGGCCGCGGCGCCGGTCTCGACGTCCGCTGGCTCGTGATCCGGGGCGACCCGGCCTTCTTCGCGATCACGAAGCGGATCCACAACGGCCTCTACGGCTCGGCGGGAGACGGCGGCGACCTCGGCGAGGCGCAGCGGAGCCACTACGAGGAGACCGCCAGGCGCAACGCCGACGAGCTGCTCGCCCTGGTGCGGCCGGACGACGTCGTCCTGATCCACGATCCGCAGCCGGCTGGGTTGGCCGCGGAGCTGAGCCGCGCCGGCGCGCGCGTCGTATGGCGCTGCCACGTCGGTGCGGACGAGCCGAACGAGTGGACGGAGCGCTCCTGGTCGTTCCTGCGGCCGTACCTCGAGGACGTGGATGCGTTCGTCTTCTCCCGGCGCGTGTTCGCGCCGCCGTGGGCGGATCCGGCACGCACCCATGTGATCCCGCCGTCGATCGACCCCTTCTCCGCCAAGAACGAGCCGATCTCGCACCGAAACGTGCGCCTGATCCTCGGCTACGTCGGCTTGATGGGAGGAGACGGCGCACTGCCGGCGGTGCCCTTCACCCGCCGCGACGGCTCTCCGGGACGCATCAACCGCCGGGTCGACGTGCTCCAGACCGGGCCGCCGCCTCCGCCGGAGGCGCCTCTCGTCGTCCAGGTCTCGCGCTGGGATCGGATGAAGGACATGCCCGGCGTGATGAGCGGCTTCGCCGAGCGCGTCGACCCCTCCCTCCACGCGCACCTGCTGCTCGCAGGGCCGGCCGTGACGGGCGTGGCCGACGACCCGGAAGCGGCGGAGGTGCTGGAGGAGTGCACGGCGCTCTGGCGCGAGCTCCCTCACGCCGCCCGCAGCCGCGTGCATCTCGCCTGCACGCCGATGGCGGACGCCGACGAGGCCGCGTCGATCGTGAACGCGCTCCAGCGCCACGCCGCCGTGGTCGTCCAGAAGAGCCTCGCGGAGGGCTTCGGGCTGACCGTCGCCGAGGCGATGTGGAAGTCGCGCCCGATCGTAGGCAGCGCGGTCGGCGGGATCGTCGACCAGGTCGTGAGCGGCGAGCACGGGCTGCTCGTCGAGGATCCGCTCGATCTCGACTCCTTCGGCGCCGCCGTGGAGACCCTCCTGCGCGACCCCGACGAGGCAGATCGGCTCGGCGCCAACGCCCGCGCGCGGGCCGGCGCCGAGTTCCTCGGCGACCGGCACCTCGAGCAGTACGGCCGCCTGCTCCAGCAGCTCGGCTGATACGGGAATTCCCGCAGCGGCCCCGTGGATTTGCCCCTTCGCGTTTCCGCGCTCCCCCCGATGATGCGGCGGCCGATGGTCGCGAAGCTGGGTGCAAAGGCCGGCATGAGAGACGCCGGCCGCGACGGAAGGAGCAGACGATGAGAAGGTTCTTCGAGATCGGAGGAGTGGTCGCCGCCGTGATCCTGATCGCGTTCGGCATCACCTCGATCGTGATGGGGTTCAACGGGCGCAACACCGTCCGCAAGAGCCTCAAGCAGGAGCAGATCGTCGGCACGCCCGACATGACGCCCGCCGCGATCGCGGCCGAGGCGAAGAAGGCCGGACTGCCGTCGACGATCGATCTGCCGACCGTGTCGGTCGCCGGCAAGCGGATCGACAACGGCGACCGGGCGCGCGCGTTCGCGAGCTACATGCGGATCCACGCGCTGGAGGCGACGCAGGGCCTGACGTACGCGCAGATGGGCCGCTTCGTGGCGAAGCCCAACACGCCGGCGAAGCTGACCGACGGCCAGGGCAACACCAGCGTGCAGGACTGGGCGCTCGTCGACCCGAAGACGAAGCAGCCCGTCGAGAACGGCGCCCGCAACCTGTGGGTGACCGAGACGGCGCTTTCGACCGCGCTCAACACGAGCTACATGGCCGAGCAGATCTCGCTGTTCGGAATCGCCATGGGCATCGCGCTGCTGCTCGCGGGCATCGGGTTCGCGATCCTCGCGGTGGGCGGTGCGCTCCGCAACCCGGATACGGCGCTGACGTTCCCGCGGAGGAAGGGGCCGAGCCGGGCCCCGGTCAGCGCGTAGACGGAATCCTCTCCGTCGCAACGACGGGCCGCCTCCGGGCGGCCCGTCGCCATCTCAGCCCTCCAGCAGCCCCTCGCCCAGCGCGTAGCGCACGAGCTCCGCGCGGCTCGAGAGGCGGAGCTTCTGCATGATGTGCGCGCGGTGCGTCTCGGCCGTGCGCACCGAGATGTAGAGCTGCTTCGCAATCTCCTGGTTCGTGTGGCCCAGCGCGAGCAGGCGCAGCACCTCGCGCTCGCGCTCCGAGAGTGGATCCTCCTCGGCCCGGCGCAGCTCCTCGGTCTCGGCGGCGACGAGCCGGGCTCCGAGCTCAGGATGGACGTAGCGGCCGCCGCGCGCGACCTCGCGGATGGCGGCCACGAGCTCCGTGTCGGCCGCCTCCTTCAGCACATAGCCCTTTGCCCCCACGGCGAAGGCCTCCCGCACGTACCGAGGGTCGTCCTGCATCGAGAGGACGAGCACCTTCGTCTCCGACTGCTCGTGCAGCAGCTGCGGCAGGACCTCGAGCCCGCTCTGGTCGGGCATCACCACGTCCATCAGAACGACGTCGGGCTTCAGCATCCGCGCCTCGAAGATCGCCTCCCGCCCGCTGCCTGCCTCGCCGACCGCCTCCAGATCGTCCTCGGCGTCGACGAGGAGCTTGAGCCCCGCGCGGACGACGGCGTGATCGTCCACGATCATCACGCGCACGCTCACGGGAGCGGCACCTCCGCGGCGATCGTCGTGCCGGAGTCCGGGCTCGACTCGATCTCGAGCCGGCCGCCCAGCAGCGAGAGCCGCTCGCGCATCCCCACGAGGCCGAAGCCGCGGTCGCTCGAGCCTTCGCCGATGCCCCGACCGTCGTCCTCGATCACCGCCTTGACCGACCCGCTCGTGCGAGTCAGCAGGATGCTCACGCGGCGCGCCCGGGCGTGCTTGACGACGTTCGTCAGCGACTCCTGGACGATCCGGTAGAGCGCCGTCTCCACCTCGCCGGGAAGGCGCTCGTCCTGAAGCGCCGCCTCGAAGTCGACCGAGATCCCGGTTTGCTCGGCGAAGGACGCCGTCAGCCGCTCGAGGGCCGCGGCGAGCCCGAAGTCGTCGAGCGCGCTCGGACGGAGCTCGACCGCGAGCCCCCGCACGTCCTGGAGCGTCTCCACCACCAGCTCGCGCAGCGCTGCGGTCGCGGCCTTGGACTCCTCGCCCGCGACCGTCTCCTCGAGCGCCTTCAGCCCGAGCAGGATCGAGGTCAGTGCCTGGCCGGTCTCGTCGTGGAGCTCCCGCGCGAGCCGGCGCCGCTCCTGCTCCTGAGCGTCGAAGACCCGCCGCAAGGCGTCCCGGGCGATCCGCTCGGAGAGGTCGACCGCGACGGCGGCACGCGACGCGAAGGTCTCGGCGAGCCGGAGATCGGTGTCGGAGAAGCGCGCGTCCCGACCGAGCTTGTCGTGAGCCGCGATCACCCCGATCGAGCGGCCGCGCACGACGAGGGGCACCCAGAGGCCCGTCCGGGCCGCAACGAGGCGCGTCACCTCGTGATCGACGTCGGGGTCCTCGAGCAGGGAGTCGACACGCTCGCTGCGGCCGCGCTCGAGCACGCGACCGGCCTTCGAGGCCGACCGCCGCACCACTTGGCCGACCAGCTCCTCCCCACCCTCGCCCGCAGCCGCGGCGACTCGTAGGTCGCCGGCCGCGGCGGGAAGGAGAACCACGACGATCCGTGCCTCCAGAAGCTCCCCCAGCCGGCGAGAGACGAGGTCGAGCAGGCGGTCGAGGTCGGTCTCGGTGGCTAGGGCGTTGCCGACCTCGTTCAGCGACTCGAGCTGGCGCGACCAGTTGGTCGCCGCCTCGTACAGGCGTGCATTCTCGATCGCGACGGCGGCCTGGCCGGCGAGGAGCGTGACGAGCTCCTCGTCCTCCTCCGTGAAGTCTTCTCCGCCCGCTTTCTCCGTCAGGTAGAAGTTGCCGTAAGCGACGTTCCGGAGCAGGATCGGCACGCCGAGGAAGGTCCGCATCGGCGGGTGATTCGGCGGGAAGCCGACTGCCCTCGGGTCGTCGTTCAAGTCGTGCAGGCGGAGCGAAGCGGTCTCCCGAATCAGGACGCCGAGGATCCCCCGGCCGTGCGGCGGGTCGCCGATCGCCGCGTACGTCTCGGCGTCGATGCCCGTGGTGACGAACCGCTCGAGCCCCGAACCGGTCCGGTCGATCACGCCCAGGGCGGCGTACCGCGCTCCGGTCAGCTCCGCCGCCGTCTCGACCAGCCGCTGAAGGAGTGCCTCCAGCGAGAGCTCGGAGGTGATCGCGACCGCGGCGCCGACGAGGGCCCGAAGCCGGTCCGGGCTCGGGCTGACGGCTTCCATGTCCAGGACCCTACTTCCGACTCGACCTGCGGAAAACCCACAGCGGCGGTCCGCGTCCACGCCGATGGCTCGGCTCACGATCGACGAGAGACTCACGGGGAAGCGAGAAGGAGGTTCGAGATGAAGGCCCTCGTCTATCACGGGCCGGGCTTGCGCAGCTGGGAGGAAAAGCCCGATCCGAGCATTCAGGCCCCAACGGATGCGATCGTTCGGATCGATTCCTCGACGATCTGCGGGACCGACCTGCACATCCTCGAGGGCGACGTCCCCGAGGTCGAGCCCGGCACGATCCTCGGGCACGAGGCGGTGGGAACCGTGGTCGAGACCGGCGACGGCGTCTCCACGCTCGCAGAGGGCGACCGGGTGCTCGTCTCCTGCATCACGTCGTGCGGCCGGTGCCGGTTCTGCAGGGAGGGCCACTATGGCCTCTGCATCGGCGGCGGCGGCTGGATCTTCGGCCACCTGATCGACGGGCTCCAGGCGGAGTACGCACGCGTGCCCTTCGCCGACACGTCGGTGCACAAGGTGCCCGAGGAGCTCACCGACGAGCAGGTGCTGTTCCTCGCGGACATCCTGCCGACGGCCTACGAGGTCGGCGTCCTCAACGGCGGCGTCCGGCCGGGCGACACGATCGCAATCGTCGGTGCCGGGCCGATCGGGCTCGCGACCGTTCTCACGGCCAAGCTCTACACGCCCGGCCGGATCGTCGTGATCGACCTCGCGGACGCTCGGCTCGAGAAGGCGCTGGAGCTCGGCGCGGACGTGACGATCAACTGCGGTAGCCAGGACGCCGCGGCCAGGGTGCTCGAGCTGACGGGCGGCTTCGGAGCCGACGTCGCCGTCGAGGCGGTCGGCGTCCCGGAGACGTTCGAGCTCTGCACCGCGATCGTCCGGCCGGGCGGCCACGTCGCCAACGTCGGCGTTCACGGTCATCCGGCGACGCTGCATCTGGAGACGCTCTGGATCCGCGACGTCACGATCACGACCGGGCTCGTCGACACGGTCACCACTCCCCAGCTGCTGAAGCTGATCGCGGAGGGCCGGCTCGACGCGACGCCGTTCGCAACGCACCGGTTCCCGCTCGGCGAGACGATGAAGGCGTACGACACCTTCGCTGCCGCGGCCGAGACGAACGCGCTGAAGGTCGTGCTCGAAGCCGATCCGGCTGCGCACGAGCCACGGGAGAAGGAGGCGGCGGTTGCCGGTCACGGCTAGCGACTCCCCGGCCGCCGCGGTCGACGTCATCCTCCGCGACGGCTCGACGCTCCGGCTGAGGGCGCCCGCGCGCGAGGACGCGGACGCCCTCGCAGCATTCTTCGCCGGGCTGTCCGAGCAAAGCCGGTACCTGCGCTTCCACGGAGTCCAGCGCGTCGACGCGAGCCTGGGCGAGCGGCTGGTCGAGCCGGACTGGCGCGACCGCGGCGTGCTCGCAGGGGTGCTCGACGACCGGATCGTCGCCGTCGCCGAGTACGCTCGGCTTCGTGATGCCGCCTCGGCCGAGGTTGCCTTCGCGGTCGCGGACGAGCTCCAGGGGCGCGGGATCGGCACGCGGCTGCTCGAGCAGCTCGCCGCCCGCGCCGCCGAGGCAGGGATCGAGCGCTTCGTCGCCGAGGTACTGCCCGAGAACCGCGCGATGCTCGGGGTGTTCGAGGACGCGGGTTTCGAGGTCACGAGGGAGCTCGACGCAGGCGAGGTGGAGGTGCAGTTCCCGATCGCCCCGACCGAGCCGTTCCGCTCGCGCGTCGACGAGCGGGACCACCTCGCCGTCGCCGCCTCGCTGCGGCCGTTCTTCGAACCGCGGTCGCTCGCCGTCATCGGCGCCTCTCGCCGCCGCGGCTCGATCGGCGGCGAGCTCTTCCGCAACGTGCTCGCGGCCGACTTCGCCGGCGCCGCCTACCCGGTCAACCGGGAGGGCGAGGCGGTCGGCGGCGTGCGCGGCTACAGCTCGATCGGCGAGGTGCCCGAGGTGGTCGACCTGGTCGTCATCTGCCTGCCGGCGCCGCGCGTGCTCGAGGCGGCGGAGGCGATCCTAGCGAGGGGCGTCAAGGCGCTCTGCGTCATCTCCTCCGGGTTCGCCGAGGTCGGCGTCGCGGGAGCCGAGCGCCAGGAACGGTTGCTCAAGCTCGTCCGCGCCCACGGTGGCCGCCTCGTCGGGCCGAACTGCCTGGGGATCGCGATCCCGCCGCTCGGTCTGAACGCGACGTTCGGCCCCAGGCCCCTGCCGTCCGGTCCGATCGCCTTCTCGTCGCAGAGCGGCGCCCTCGGGCTCGCCCTGCTCGAGAAGGCTTCCGACCGGCACCTCGGCTTCTCCGCCTTCGTCTCGGTCGGGAACAAGGCGGACCTCTCCTCGAACGACCTGCTCGAGTGGTGGGAGGACGACCCCGAGACGGAGCTCGTGCTGCTCTACCTGGAGTCCTTCGGGAACCCGGGTAAGTTCAGCCGGCTCGCCCGGCGCGTGGCGGGGCGCAAGCCGATCCTGGCGCTGAAGGCCGGCACCACGAACGCCGGCGCCAAGGCTGCGAGCTCGCACACCGCCGCGCTGGCCGGCTCGGACGCGGCGGTCGAGGCGCTCTTCCAGCAGGCCGGCGTCCTGCGGGCACGAACGCTCGAGGAGCTGGTCGACGCCGCTTCCCTCCTCTCGAGCCAGCCCCTCCCCCACGGCCGCCGCGTCGGCGTGCTGACGAACGCGGGCGGGCTCGGCATCCTCTGCGCCGACGCCTGCGAGTCCGCCGGGCTCGAGCTTCCCGAGCCGAGCGACGAGACGAAGGCAGCGCTCCGCGAGCTCGTGCCGGTAGACGCGAGCCTCGGCAACCCGGTGGACATGCTCGGCTCCGCGACCGCCGCCTCGTACGAGGCTGCGATTCCGCCGCTCCTCGCGGACAAGGGCCTGGACGCGCTCATCGTGCTCTTCGTCCCGCCGGTCGTCGCGGGCGCCGACGAGGTCGCGACCTCGATCCGCGACACGGTGAACAGGCTGCGGCCCGACAAGCCGGTACTGGCAGTCGTGATCAGCGCCGGAGGAACGCCCGCCTCTCTGCTCGAGGAGAGCTCTACGGTCGCAAGCTTTCCGTACCCCGAATCGGCTGCCCGGGCGCTCGGCCTTGCGGCGGGGCGGTCGGAGTGGCTGCGGCGGCCCGCTGGAAGCTCGCCCTCGCTCGACGAGATCGATCCGGGGGCCGCTCGACAGCTCGTGGAGGTGACGCTCGCCGGCCCGGGCGAGGCCTGGCTCGACCCGGGGCAGATCAGGACGCTGCTGGAGGCCTACGGAATCCCGCTCGTGCCGGAGCACCTCGCGGCAAGCGCGACCGAAGCACTCGACGCCGCGAAGGAGCTCGGCTACCCGGTGGTGATCAAGACGGCGCTGGCCGGAGCGCACAAGACCGAGCGCGGCGGCGTCGCGCTCGACCTGCGGGACGAGGAGCAGGTGCGGGCAGCGTTCGAGCGGATCGGTCCGCCCGTGCTCGTCCAGCCGTTCGTGCGGGGCGGTCCCGAGCTGCTGGCGGGGGTCGTCCAGGACCCGGTCTTCGGGCCGCTCGTCGCGTTCGGCCCGGGCGGGGTGCTCGCGGAGCTGATCGGCGACGCCTCGTTCCGGCTCGCCCCGCTCACCGACGTCGATGCGGACGAGCTCGTTCTCGGCGGGAAGGCCGGCCGGCTGGTCGGCGGGTTTCGCGGCGCCGCGCCGTCCGACGCCGCTGCACTGGCCGATCTCCTCCACCGGCTCTCACGGCTCGCCGAGGATCTGCCCGAGGTCGCCGAGCTCGACCTCAACCCGGTCGTAGCGCTGGCGCACGGCTGCGTCGCCGTCGACGCCCGCGTCCGCATACGCGCCCGCGCGGCCGCAAGGTCGCTGAAGAGCTGGTAGACGGCCACGGCCTCCGCCTCGTCCGCGGGAGCCACTCTGCGGAGAACCCGCAACGGGCTCGCGGGAACTCGGTAGTCCGGTTCAGCGCGAGACCGGATGGCCGCAGGCCGGCAGGGGCGCAGACTTCGCCGAGTAGACGAAAGGAGTTGTCATGAGTCGAAAGCACACCATCGCATTGCTCTCCGCCGGTGTCGCCGCGGCGCTTGCCGCCGGTGTGAGCTCGGCGGCCACGCCCACCCACGCCTCGCTCCTCATCCGCCACCAGGTCCGCGGCTGCCACAGTTGGTCGGTGAACGGCGGCGCATTCCGGGCGAGCCAGACGATCGTCCTGCGTCGAGGCGGCTCGATCACGGTGAGGAACATCGACGTGATGCCGCACAAGCTGATCGAGACGGCCGGCCCCGCGGTCCGGTTCGTCGGCCGGCCGAACATGAACCACATGAGCGCCTCGGTGAAGGCGATCTTCCCGAAGGCCGGGATCTACCGGTTCACGACGAAGGCGGGCGAGGACTACATGCCCGGCATGAAGACGGTGGGCGAGGACAACGTCCTCCGCCTGACGGTCAAGGTTTCCTGACCGCGATCCATGCGGGAAGGCGAGGGGTGGCCGGTCACCCCTCGCTTTCGCCGTTCATCCGCGAGACTGCGTCATGCTTCATCGACGTCAAGAGGAGGAGTCGGCATGACCGTGCCGGGCGAGCATGCTCAACCAGGCGCTCTCCGCGCCGCTCACCCCTTCGACCTGACAGGCGCGAAGGAGCGGCTCGCCGCCGGATCCGGCGGATACGAGATCGTGCACCGGTCGCCGGGCCTCGAGCTCGGGGTGTACGTCCTCGTCGCGCCGGAGCCGGACCGGCAGCAGCCGCACGAGGACGACGAGGTCTACGTCATGCTCGAAGGGACCGGCGTGCTCGAGGTCGAGGACGAGCGGGTCGAGCTGCGCGAGGGGCACGCGGTCTTCGTGCCGGCCGGCGCCGACCATCGTTTCGTCGGCTACGAGCAGCTCAGCGCGCTGGTGATCTTCGCGAGGAGGCGAGCGGAATGACCCTGCCGACAGGGATCACGAGCACCCTCTCGGCAGAGGAGCTTCGGCTGATCGACGCCTACTGGCGCGCGGCGAACTACCTCTCCGTCGGGCAGATCTACCTGCTTAGCAACCCGCTCCTGCGCGAGCCGCTTCAGCCCGAGCACGTGAAGCCGCGCCTGCTGGGCCACTTCGGCACGACTCCGGGCCTAAATCTGATCTACGCCCACCTGAACCGGGCGATCCGCGACCGCGACCTGAGCGCGATCTACGTCACCGGCCCCGGCCACGGCGGCCCCGGGCTCGTCGCCAACGCGTACCTCGAGGGCACCTACCGCGAGGTCTACCCGGAGATCGAGCTCGACGAGGAGGGCCTGCGCCGCCTCTTCCGCCAGTTCTCCTTCCCCGGCGGGATCCCCAGCCACGTCGCGCCGGAGACACCGGGGTCGATCCACGAGGGCGGCGAGCTCGGCTACGCGCTCGCCCACGCGTTCGGGGCCGCCTTCGACAACCCCGAGCTCGTCGTGGCCTGCGTGGTCGGCGACGGCGAGGCCGAGACCGGCCCGCTGGCGACGAGCTGGCACGGGAACAAGTTCCTCAACCCGCGCACCGACGGCGCCGTCCTGCCGGTCCTGCACCTGAACGGCTACAAGATCGCGAACCCGACCGTGCTCGCCCGGATCCCCGAGGAGGAGCTCGTCTCGCTGCTCGAGGGCTACGGCTGGCGGCCGCTGATCGTCGCCGGCGACGAGCCGGAGGCGGTCCACCAGGCGTTGGCAGGCGCGCTCGACCAGGCGCTCGACGAGATCGCCCGGATCCAGCGCGAGGCGCGCGAGGACGGGGCGCAGCCGCTGCGTCCGGCCTGGCCGATGCTGGTGCTGCGAACGCCGAAGGGCTGGACTGGGCCGAAAGAGGTCGACGGCCTGCCGGTCGAGGGCACGTGGCGATCGCACCAGGTGCCGGTGACCGACGTACGCGGGAATCCCGATCACCTGCGCCTGCTCGAGGAGTGGCTGCGAAGCTACCGGCCCGAGGAGCTCTTCGACGAGCAGGGCCGGCTCGCGCCCGAGCTGGCGGAGCTGCCGCCGAAGGGCGAGCGGCGGATGAGCGCGAACCCCCACGCGAACGGCGGCGAGCTCCTGCGCGACCTCGTCCTGCCCGACTTCCGCGCCTACGCCGTCGAGGTCGCGGAGCCCGGGACCACCTTCAGCGAGGCGACCCGCGTCCTCGGCGGCTTCCTGCGCGACGTGATCGCCCGCAACGCCACCACCTTCCGCCTCTTCGGCCCCGACGAGACGGCGTCGAACCGGCTCGCGGACGTCTTCGCAGTCACCGCGCGCGCCTGGAACGCCGAGACCGAGCCGACCGACGAGGACCTCGCCCCGGACGGGAGGGTGATGGAGGTCCTTTCCGAGCACCTCTGCCAGGGCTGGCTCGAGGGGTACCTGCTCACGGGCCGCCACGGCCTCTTCAACTGCTACGAGGCCTTCATCCATATCGTCGACTCGATGCTCAACCAGCACGCGAAGTGGCTGAAGGTAACGCGCGGAATCCCGTGGCGGCGACCGCTCGCGTCCCTCAACTACCTGCTCAGCTCGCACGTCTGGCGGCAGGACCACAACGGCTTCTCCCACCAGGACCCGGGCTTCATCGACCACGTCGTGAACAAGAAGGCAGAGATCATCCGCGTCTACCTGCCGCCCGACGCGAACACGCTCTTGTCGGTAGCCGACCACTGCCTGCGGAGCCGCGACTACGTGAACGTGATCGTGGCAGGCAAGCAGCCGGCGCTGAACTACTTGTCGATGGACGACGCGATCGTCCACTGCACCCGCGGCGCCGGGATCTGGGAGTGGGCCTCGAACGACGACGAGGGCGAGCCGGACGTCGTGCTCGGCTGCTGTGGCGACATCCCCACGCTCGAGACGCTCGCCGCCGCCGCGCTGCTCCGGGAGCGCCTGCCGGAGCTCAAGGTGCGGGTGGTGAACGTCGTCGACCTGATGCGCCTCCAGCCCGAGATCGAGCACCCACACGGCCTCTCCGACACCGAGTTCGACGCGCTCTTCACCACCGACCGCCCGGTCGTCTTCGCCTACCACGGCTATCCGTGGCTGATCCACCGGCTCACCTACCGGCGCGCGAACCACGCGAACCTGCACGTGCGCGGCTACAAGGAGGAGGGCACGACCACGACGCCGTTCGACATGGTGATGCTCAACGACCTCGACCGCTTCCACCTCGTGATGGACGTGATCGACCGGGTGCCTGGCCTCTCCGAGCGGTGCGGCCGGCTGCGACAGGTGATGAGCGACCGACGCCTCCGCGCGCGCGCCTACACCCGCGAGTACGGCGAGGACGATCCGGAGATCCGCGACTGGGTCTGGCCCTACTGACGATCCTCGTCGTCAACGCGGGCTCGACGAGCCTGAAGCTGTCGCTCGTCGGAGGGGACGACTCGGCCGAGCCCCTCGACTCGCTGGATGCCGCGCCGCCTGCGGTCGTCGCGGTCGCGCACCGGGTCGCCCACGGCGGCTCGGAGTTCCGCGATCCCGTTCTGATCGACGACGACGCGCTGCGCCGCATCGCCGCAGTCAGCGAGCTCGCGCCGCTTCAGAACCGGCCGGGGCTCGCGGCAATCGACGAGGCGCGGCGCCTGCGACCGGAAGTCCCGCAGGTGGCCGTCTTCGACACGGCGTTCCACGCGACGATCCCCGACGAGGCCGCAACCTATGCCCTGCCGGGCCGGCTGCGCGAGGAGCTCGGCATCCGGCGCTACGGCTTCCACGGCCTGTCGGTGCAGTGGGCGGCCGAGCGGGTGCAGGCCGAGCGGCTGGTCGTCTGCCACCTCGGCGGCGGCTGCTCGCTCACGGCCGTCCGGGACGGCCGCTCCGTCGACACGACGATGGGGTTCACGCCGCTCGAGGGCGTCCCGATGGCCACGAGATCCGGCTCGGTCGACCCGGGCGCGCTCCTGCACGTCCTGCGCCGGGGGATGTCACCCGACGAGCTGGAGCGGGTGTTGGAGCACGACTCCGGCCTCGCCGGCCTGTCCGAGATCACGAGCCGGGTCGAGGAGCTCGAGCGCTCGCGGGAGCCGGCCGCCGAGCGTGCGCTCGACGTCTACGCGTACCGGATCGCGTGCGCCGTCGGCGCGCTTGCAGTCGCGCTCGGAGGGCTCGACGCGCTGGTCTTCACCGCCGGCGTCGGCGAGAATTCGGCAGGCGTGCGGGCGCGGATCTGCGGGCGGCTTCGCTTCCTCGGAGTCGAGCTCGACGAGGCCGCCAACGCCTCGGCCAGCCCCGACGCGGAGATCGCGGCCCCCGGCTCCCCGGTGCGGGTGATCGTGCTGCGCGCGCGGGAGGACGTGGTGGCCGCCAGAGCGGTCCGAGCCCTCCTCGGCCTAGAGTCGGATCAGAAGATGTCGCCGCCGTCGCTGTCGCCCGGGCCCGGCGTGGGCAGGAACGACAGCTCGTCGGATTCGGCTCCGCTCGCCCAGGAGTAGACGGCCTCGGCAAGCCGCGGTGGCCCGGCGAGATGGTCATGCCAAGCGGCGGCCACCTGCGAGACGTTCGGCTCCGAGAGGAGCGGCGTGAGGGCGTCGGCCCCGAGCCGCGCCTCGAAGAGGAAGATCGCCTCGTCGGCCGTCAGCAGTACCTCGTGGCGCTCGAGTCCCGTGATCTGCTCGGGGTCGAACGGAGGGCCGCTGCGAAGCAGCTCGCGGACGGCGTCATGACTCCCGGGTTTGAGCGGAACGACGACGGCGATCAGAAGAGGCGCCTCTGCATGAAGTTGCAACGCGGCCAGCTGTTCGACGATCTCGCCCACCAGGCTCGGCTGGGCGACGGTGGAGATCGTGACAGGAGCGCCCGTGCGCCGCTCGAGGACCACCGACGGGCTTCCGCCGATGCGCTCGGCGGCCGTCCGTCCCACGTGAACGCCCGCGACCGACGCGTACGGGATCTCCCGAGAGCGCTCGAGCCCGTCGAGCCGCATGCCGCCGGGAAGCAGCTCGAGCTTGCCGCTGGCGGGTGGCGAAGCTCCTTCTCGCCAGACGACGGCGTAGCTCCTCTGCATACGTTCATCGTCGGCGTCCGCGGCGTGACCGGCATCGTGCCCCTCCCCGATCCCGCCTGCGGAAAAGCCGCAGCCGCCGAACCGACCAGGGACGGGCCGACGAAACCAGAAAGGAGCGTGCCGCGCACGCGCGCTTGAGGTATGCAGATCGCATCCGATCCGGACCGGGATCTGCGCCGAGCCGGGCGCCTATCGCTGGAGCAGCTATCGGGCGACCAATGGAAACTACCGAACTACGGTGTCAGGTCTTGCATTGACGCATCCGCTCGATCGGGCCGTAAGGGAACTACGGTGTCAGGTCTTGCACTGACGCATCCGCTCGATCGGGCCGTAAGTGTGACAAGACTGGCTCGATCCTGAGTCAGCCGAGGGGGCTCGGGTCATTGGCCAAAGCACCGCTTTACGCTGGCGTGGATGGCGCGTCCGCTTCGGATCCTGCTCCCCGGCGGCCTCTACCACCTGATCGCCCGCGGCAACGCGCGCGAGCCCTGCTTCCGGGCCGAGGACGACCGTCGAGCCTTCCTGGCGACGCTCGAGCACGTGCTCGAGCGGTTCGGCTGGCTCATCTACGCCTACTGCCTGATGGAGAACCACTACCACCTGGTGGCGGAGACGCCCCTCCCGAACCTGCCGGCGGGGATGCGCCAGCTGAACGGCCTCTACGCCCGCCGCTTCAACATACGCCACGGCCGCTGCGGCCATGTCTTCCAGGCCCGCTACCGCTCGATCCTGGTCGACGGGGACGCCTACCTGCTCGAGGTCTGCCGCTACGTCGTCCTCAATCCGATCCGGGCCGGGATCTGCGCCGAGCCGGGCGCCTATCGCTGGAGCAGCTATCGGGCGACCAACGGCGAGGCGAAGGCGGAGCTCCCGCTCGCGCTCCAGTCGCTGCTCGCGCTGTTTGCGCCCCGACCTGCGCTTGCGCGGGCGCGCTATCGGGAGTTCGTCCGCGCCGGGATCGTGGAGGCGCTCGAGCAGCGGGTGCGCGGGGAGCGGCTCGGCGGCGAGGCCTTCCTCCGCGAGCGCTTCGGCTACGAGCCGCCGCTGCCGGAGATCCCGCGGAGGCAGGTGGAGCCGCTTCCCCCGTCGCTGGCGGAGATCTTCGCTGCTGGAGATCCCGTCCCGGTCGCAACCGCCTACCGCAGGCACGGCTACACGATCGGCCAGATCGCTGCTCACCTCGGCTGCCACCACTCGACCGTCAGCCGTCGGCTGCGGCGGGAGGAGCGGGTGGCGAAATGCAAGACCTGACACCCATCCTCCCTCGTCGGCTGCCGCGCCGAAATCGCCCGCACCGAACGCAAACTCGACCGCTATTACCAAGCATTCGAAAACGGCGAGCTCTCAGCCGCCGACTGCCACGAACGCGTCCACGGCCACCGTGCCCGCCTCGAAACCCTGCGCGAGCAGGAAGCCGACCTCACCCGCCGGCTCGCCACAGCGGCCGATAGGCCGCCCGACATGGCCGCCCTCGCCGGCCTCGCCGACCAGCTTGGCGACATCATCGCCAGCGAAAGCCCTGAACAAGCGAAGGAACTCCTCCGCCTGCTCGTTAAGGAGATCCGCGTCCATAACCGCCGCCGGATCCTTCCCATCTACCGCGTCCCGGCGGCGGTTCGCGCAATACCTCGTAAGGTGGAGCTAGCCGGACTCGAACCGGCGACCTCCTGGGTGCGATCCAGGCGCTCTCCCAACTGAGCTATAGCCCCGAGGCCGGCATAGTGTAGCCGCGCGCCGCGGCGGTGATCCGCTCGGCTACGGGGAGCTCGAACGTGAAGGTCGCTCCCTCACCGGGGTCCGATTCGACCCGGATTCGGCCGTTCATCGAGCGGACGAGCTCCCGGCAGATGTAGAGGCCCAGTCCGCTACCGCCGATTCCGCGGCGGTGGTCTGGATCGAGCCGGTAGAACTTGTCAAAGATCCGCTGCTGCTCGCCGAGCGGGATGCCGAGTCCCTCGTCGCGGACCGAGAAGCGCACGTACTCGTTGTCGGCGCTCACGGTCATCTCGATCCTGCCGCCATCGGGCGAGTACTTGATCGCGTTGTCGAGGAGGTTGGCGAGCACCTGGCGAGTGCGCTCGGCATCGCCGCGGACCTTCGGCAGCACCACCGGCATGGAGACGTCGATCCTCGTTTCCTCGCCGACCCTTAGACGGGCCGTGGCTGCGGCGGACCAGACAAGCCCCTCCGGATCGAAGGACTCGCTGACGACACGGAGGGACCCGCTGTCGAGTTGCCCGGCGACGAGGATCTCCTCGACGAGGTCGGCGAGGCGGCGGGACTGGACGGCGATCATGTCCAGCAGGTCGTGCTGCGTCTGGGCGTTCAGGTCGTCACCGTGCTCTCGCAGCGTCAGCGCGGCCCCGTGCAGCGAAGCCAGCGGCGTGCGGAGCTCGTGCGAGATCGTGGCGACGAACTCCGACCGTTGGTCCTCGAGTCGCCGCTCCCGGGTCACGTCGCGAAACGCGTAGACGGTGCCGTCCGCCAGCGCGACGCCGACGATCGAGAGCCAGAGCTCCTTCCCGCCCACGTCGAACGGCACGGTCTCGGCGTTCGAGATCTCGTCGGCCTCTCCAGGTCTGGTCGCCACCGGGACCATCGTGGCGATCGCGGCCCAGGCGGGGATCGTCTCCCGCGCCGGACGATTTGAGATCGTCTCTGCCCGAAGCCCGGTGATCGCCTCGGCCGCGGGATTCCACAGCCGCACGACGCCCTCGCGGTCGACCAGGAAGATGCCGTCCCCGACATGGGCCAGGACGCGTTCTGCCTGATCGCGCTCCTGCCTCGAGACCCGGCTCCGTGCGATCGCCGGAGCGACCGCGTACGCGATCCCGAGCAGCGCCGCGATCAGGCCGAACCCGACGCCGATCACGCGCCAGCGGGCGGCGCCGGCATCGCCGTCGATCGCGGAGCGTCGCTCCAGCGCGACCAGCCGCAGGCTGGGATGACCACGCCCGAGACGGGAGGCAACGGCGCGATAGGTCGTCCCGCCGGCATGGACGTCCCGGGCCTCCGTGCGCGGCAGCGACGACTGGATGGGCACGGTCCGCTTCTCCCCGACCAGGGTCCCGTCGAGCGCGAGCCCCAGCCGCTCCCGGCTCGGGAGGCCTGCCTCGGTGGTCAGCTTCGCGACCAAACGCCCGTCGAACGGAACGACGGCGAGGACTCGCCCGATCGTGTGTCCGCCACTGTCGACGTCGACGCTCCGCACGGCCGCATCGCGAGGGAGCTTGGACCGGGAGCTCCCGCGCCTGAGCAGCACGTTGGCCTGAGAGCGCTGGATCTGCGTGAGCACGCCCCGCTGGTCTTGCAAGAACGCGCGCTGGACACGACGTGACCTTGCAAGGTTGCGAGCCCGCTGCTCGGCGCCGTCGAGCACGTTTCGGTAGACGCCTGCCGCAGCGCTGAGACCACCCGCGAGCCGCTGGTCCGCGTTGCCCCGCTCTCGCCGCGCCGCGTAGTTCCCGAAAGCCCACACCGCCACTGCGAGCGGAAGCGCGAGGAGGAGCAGCGCCGCCGCGAGCCGGAGCCTGACGATCTGGGAGCCGCCTATCGCCCGCCCCCTCCGTGCTTCTCGCCGCCGTGGTTGCCGTGGTCGCCATGGTCGCCGTGGTCGCCGCCCCCACCGGTGTCCGGGGACGGAGGCGGGGCCGGGGGTCCTTGCGCGTTGTCCGGCGGGGGCTCATGCCCCTTGTCTTGGCCCTTGTCCTGGCCCTTGTCTTGGCCCTTGTCTTGGCCCTTGTCTTGGCCCTTGCCTTCCGACTTGGACGGGTCCTGCGGCGAATGTCCGTGCGCTCCCGCCTTCCCACCGGCCTTCCCCTTACCGCGATCGGGTGCCGGAGGCGCCGGCGGCGGGGGTGGTGCCGGCGGAACGGTGGCGGGCGGCGGCGGCGGGGCCGGAGGCGCCGGCGGGGCCGGAGGTGTCGGAGGGGCTACCGGCGGAGAAGGATGCGGAGGGACCAGAACACGGCCCGGAACGGCGCGGCGTCGTCCCGTGTGCCGAGTTGCCGGAGGTGCCGCGTGCCCGCCGCTGCTTGCCCGGGAGGAGAGTCCGGGCGTGGCAAAACCGGCGAGCGCCGGCCGCCCGACCTGTGCGTAGACCACAGACGCCCGCGCCTGATTCTCGAGCGGGGCGGTGATCCGGCCTGCGATGAGATCGCCCGCCGGCACGACGGGAAGCGGCCGCAACGATCCGCCTCCTCCGGGAAGGAGGAAGAGCGACAGGCCGATCGACGCTGCGGCGAGAGCGGTCGGGATTCCTTGCGTGACGGGGGCGACAGGCGACTTCATCTTCGTTGCCCCCGACGGGCCGCACGCAAGAGGCGGGTAGGCACTTCACACAGTAGCGCGAGGACCCCTCATTCACCAGCCACCGACGCGATCCTCCTTCTACTCGCGCGGGCGCACGAGGGTGATGCCGTCCCGGACGGTCAGCATGACCGCGACCACCCGTTCGTCGCGAGCGATCCGGTCGTTCAGCTCGACGATCGCCCGTGTGGTCTCCGAGTCGTCGTCGGGGTCGAGAACGCGGCCGCTCCAGAGCGTGTTGTCCAACGCCATCAGCCCGCCCGGTGCAAGCCGCGGGAGCAGCGCTTCGTAGTAGTTGCCGTAGTTCTCCTTGTCCGCGTCGACGAAGACGAAGTCGAACTGGCCGCCGAGCCGCTCGATCGTCTCCAGCGCCGGCCCGACGTGAACCGTAATCCGGTCGGCATACGGGCTCCGGCCGATATAGCGCCGCGCGACCTCGGCGTGCCGCTCGTCCACCTCGCAGGTGTCGATGTGGCCACCCTCCGGTAGGCCCGCCGCCATCGAGAGCGACGAGTAGCCGCTGTAGGTGCCGAGCTCGAGCACCCGCCGCGGCTCGAGCGCGTAGACGAGCAACTCGAGCAGGCGGCCCTCGACCCTGCCGGTGAGCATCTGCGGCGAGGCGAGCGTCTCGCGCGTCTCCTCGGCCAGCTCGGCGAGGAGCTCGGGCGGCGGCGTCGTGTGCGCCTCGGCGTAGCCGTCGATCTCTTCCGGGACGATGAAGCTCACGCGGCCGAAGGTTGGCGGCGGGGCGCCTCGGCCAGCTTGCCGGCGCGGATCCGGGCGGCCATGTCCTTCGACTCCTCCCGGTACACCGCGCCGTCCTCGAACTCGATCCAGGGAAACTTCTTCTGGCCCGTCGCCTGCACTGTCGGCGGGCGGCCGCCGAACCACTTCTCCTCGACGATCTCGTAGTCGATCCCCTGCTCGTCGAGCGCCTTCTGCACCGTCCAGCACGGATGCGGCCCCTTGACCCAGATGTTCTTGCAGCGATGCAGCTTGACCGCCATCGTCCCTCCTTCCGGTTGCGTGCGAGCTTACAGACGGCCGCACCGGCAAAGCCGGCACGGCCTCTCTGGTCGGCGTCGCAAGCGAGCGCCTTACAGACGGCCGCACCGGCAAAGCCGGCACGGCCTCTCTGGTCGGCGTCGCAAGCGAGCGCCTTACCGCTCCACGCGCGAGCCGCCGACGATCGCGTCGCGGCCGTCGTCGAAGCGCACCCACGCCTTGCCCTTGCCGTCGTAGTCGGGCGACCAGACGACGAGCGTCGCGTCCTCGCCGCCGACGCGGACGCGCTCGGTTCCCTCGGGCTCGGCGCCGCGCCAGACGCGCACGAACGGGTTCTCCTCCCACTCGCGACCGATCGTGGTCTCGTCGGTGTGGCCCGGAAGGACGCGCATCTCGGGCGGAAGCTGCATCAGCACCTCCATCACCGAGCGGCGGATCTGCGCGAGATCGCCGCCTCCGACGGCGTCCTTGAACAGGACGTCGCCCGAGCAGCAGAGCGCCCCGTTCAGGACGAAGCAGAGGTGGTCATCCTTGTGCCCCGGCGTCGGGAGCGCGTCGATCGAGAGGCCGCCGGTCTCGAGGTCGCCCTTGATACGGGGACAGCCGTAGCGGGCCTGGATCTCCGCGTCCCCCGCGATGTGATCGTGGTCGGCGTGCGTCGTGAGCAGGTGCGTGACGTTCAGGCCGAGCCGCTCCACCGCCTCGAACAGCGGCTCGAGAGGCGCTCCCGAGTCGACGAAGACAGCCGTCCCGCCGGGCCCGTCGCCGATCAGATAGGCGTTCGACAGCCAGTCCGGGTGCATGCTCCTCTCCACGATCACGCTGCCGTTAGGCTAAATGCTCCGCATCGAGAGGAGGACGAATGGCCGGCCTGATGTCACGGGCGTCGATGGTGGTGAAGGCGAAGTTCTCGAAGCTGCTCGACCGCGCCGAGGACCCCGGCGAGACCCTCGACTACTCGTACGAGCGGCAGCTCGAGTCGCTCCAGAACGTCAAGCGCGGGATCGCCGACGTCGTGACCGCCAAGAAGCGGCTCGAGCTCCAGGAGACGCAGCTTCAGCAGAGCGTCGTAAAGCTCGAGACGCAGGCGCGGCAGGCGCTGGCCGAGGGGCGCGAGGATCTCGCGCGGCAGGCGCTCGAGCGCAAGTCAGGCCTCCAGCAGCAGCTCCAGAACCTCGACCAGCAGGCCAAGCAGCTCGAGGGCCAGCAGGAGAAACTCGTTGCGAGCGAGAAGGCGCTGTCGGCCAAGGTCGAGGCCTTCCGGACGCAGAAGGAGACGATCAAGGCGCAGTACTCGGCCGCCGAGGCGCAGGTGCGGATCGGCGAGGCGGCGACCGGGATCGGCGAGCAGATGGCGGACACCGGTCTCGCGATCCAGCGGGCGAAGGACAAGACCGAGCAGATGCAGGCGCGCGCATCCGCGATCGACGAGCTGACCACCTCGGGAGCGCTGGAGGACTTCACCTCCGACCAGACCCAGCTCGACCGCGAGCTGGGAGAGCTGGCCTCGAAGTCGCAGGTCGATCAGGAGCTGGCCTCGCTGAAGGGGGAGCTGGGCTCCGGCGAGAAGCAGAAGGAGCTCCAGTGATCGTCCGGCTGATGGGCGAGGGGCAGTACGCGATCGACGACGAGGTGGCGAAGGGCCTGAACGATCTCGACAACCAGGCCGGCGAGGCGGTCGAGGCCGGGGACGAGACGAAGCTCGCCGAGCTGCTCAACCGGATGGCGGAGGCCGTCCGCTCGAACGGCGCCCGCCTCGCCGACGACGACCTCTCTCCGTCGGAGGCGGTGATCCCGCCGGACGACCTCTCGCTCGACGAGGCGCGAGCTCTCTTCGAGGACGAGGGCCTGATCCCCGACCTGCCCTAGGCCGAGCCTGGACGGTTTAGCCGACGCGGCGCTCCGGGCAGGTATCCGACGAGGAGAACCGACCGAGAGGGGAAGGGAGGCAGTACATGCGGCGTCTAATTCCCTGTTTCCTGGCTGTGTCTGCGCTCGCTGCGCTCAGCGTGAGCGGCGCTCCGGCAAAGAGCGGCAGAGGCGTGACGTGCGTCCTGCACGCGAAGCTGGCGGCCAAGAACGAGACGACGGGCTCGACGTCCGTGGCCAAGGGCCACACGCTGATCAAGGTCCGGAATGACGGGACGATCGAGTTCAAGACCCAGATCAACAACAGGAACCACGAGACGTTCGTCGCAGGCCACATCCACGAGGCCCCGGCCGGCGTCGCCGGTGCGATCGTGGTGCCGCTCTTCGTAGCACCCGCTCCCCCGACGAGCGCTCGCCACATCAAGCAGCGCGGAGTCGCAACGCCGAACCCGGGCACGACCGGCGCCGATCTGTGCACCGACCCGAGCGCCTACTACGTCAACTACCACACGACCGCCTTCCCGGGCGGGGCAATTCGGGGCCAGCTGCACTAGCCGACGACCCTCAGGAGGGGCGGGCACCGGTTTCGCCCCTCCGCCCAACCTAGACCGGGGCATCGAAGACGCCGAACCAGCGCGTCAGGTCCTGCTCGATCGGCAGCTCGTTCTCCAGCTTGGCCTTCAGCTCGAGCTCCTCCGCGTTGTCGCGCTCCTGTTTCTCGCCGGTCGGGACGAACGGCCAGAACGCCCCGCGCTTGAAGCCGTAGATCCAGTACACCCGCTTGTCCTTGAACGCGCCCCCGAACGGAAAGACGGCCGCCAGGAGCTGCGGGCCGAAGCCGCGAGACTCGAGCTCCGAGGCGACGAGGTGCACCGTCGCCACGAGGTCCTCGAAGTCCGCGTCACGCACCACCAGCCACTCGAAGCCGTACTCGTCGGAGCGCCGCTCGACCTTCGAGCCCGACTCGGTGGCGACCGCGTCGAGCAGCTGCTGGAGCTCGTTCTCGGCGCGCACGAACTCGCCGGCCGAGAGCGGTTTGAAGCAGACGCCGGCCGAGCCCGTCGGCTTCAGGTCGAGCTCGGTCTGAAGCGTGATCCGTGCGGTCGAGATCGCGAACAGCCGCTCGCGCGCGGGGTCCTTGAGCTTCTTCCGCCCGAAGAGGACGTCGGAGAGACCCAAGCTCAGACGGGGCGGCCCATCTCCCGGGCGATTTCCGCCAGCGCGGCCAGCCGCTTCTCCAGCGGCGGGTGATCCATGAACAGCTCGCTCGTCCGCTGCTTGACGCTCGCCGGGATGATGAAGAACGCGTTCATCCCCTCGACCTGGCGCAGGTCGCGCTGCGGGATCAGCGTCATCTGGCTCGAGATCTTCTGGAGCGCGCTCATCAGATACTCCGGGGCGCCGGTGATCAGCGCCGAGCCGCGGTCGGCCGCGTACTCGCGGTAGCGCGAGATGGTGCGGATGAGGATCCAGCTAACGAAGTACGTCACGATCGAGACGAGCATCACAATCAGCCAGACCGGGACCGAGTTGTTGTTGTTGTCGCGACTCGAGCCGAAGCCGCCGAACATGCCGGCGTAGAGGCCGAAGCGGGTCAGCATCGCCGCGAGCATGGCGAAGAACGACGCGACCGTCATCACGAGCACGTCGCGGTTCGCGATGTGCGTGAGCTCGTGCGCGAGCACGCCCTCGATCTCCTTCTCGTCCAGCCGCTCCCAGAGGCCCCGGGTGACCGCGACGACGGCGTGCTTCTGGTTGCGGCCCGTGGCGAACGCGTTCGGGACGTCGGTATCCACGACCGCGACCCGGGGCTTGCGCAGGTCGGCCATCGCGCAGAGCCGCTCGACCATCGCGTGGAGCCGGGGAGCCTCGTCCGGGCCGACCACCTTCGCGCCCGAGGCGGCGAGCGCGATCTTGTCCGAGGTGTAGTACTGGAAGATCGCCACGCCGATGACGATCACGAGCATCAGGACGAGCCCGGCGTTGAGCAGGTAGAAGAGCGCGAGTGCGAAGCCGACGTAGAGCAGACCGAGCAGCGAGCTCGTGAAGAGCATCCGCAGCGAGAGCCCGGCGTCGCGACCATAAGCCTTTCGTTTCATCGAGAATCGGCCCCCTTGGAGGCGAGAGGTTTCAAACCGATTGTAGCTTTGGCGATTGTTGTGGCCGCGTTAAGCCCGGCCGCGGCCGCGGCCCCGTCGGAACGGGCCGCAGTGCTCGTCGTTCCTCCCACCTCGCCCGTCTTCGCGTCCGCGGCGGCTGCACACGGCCTGCTCGTCCCGGGCGAGGGAGCCAGCGTGACACGCCGGGGAGCTCTCGCCTCGCTTCTGCGCGGGAAGCTCGAGAACTCGCTCGTCGGCGGCGTGCCGAGCGGCAAGCGACTGATCTCGCTCTCGAGCTCACCTGCGGAGACCACGTTCTACGTCGCCCTCCCGCCGCGAGGATCACACCACAACGTCGTCCGCTACCCGATCGCCGTCGTCGGCCCCGGTTACCGCGGCATCCTCACGTCGCGCGCGACGCGACTGGACGGCCTCGTCTCGATCGCCGACGTCGCGCCCTCGGTGCGTGCGCTCGAGCGCGGCGAGCGCCCCGGCATCCGCGCGCGGCCCGCGTCCGACCCGATCGCGCGGCTGGCGCGGCTCGACCGGCGGCTCGACCGCTCCCACGACACCCGCGTCGCGGCAATGGTCGTGCTCTCGAGCCTGATGACGGCCCTCGGGCTCATGACGCTGGCGACACGCCGGACCCCGCTCGGGCGCGCAGCGTTTCTGGCCGCCCCCGCCTGCATCACGGTAGCCGTGCTGCTTAGCGCTCTCGGAGCGACGACGCGGTGGGTCGTGATCGTCGCGCTCTCGTTGGCGAGCGCCGCGCTGGCCCTCGCCGGCGGCGCGCTCCTCCGCCCCAGGCTTCCGCTCGCGGCGGCTCTCGCAGCCTTCTTCGCCTTCCTCTTCGCGGTCATGTGGACGGAGCCCGGCTGGAACACGCTCGCAGTGATCGGCCCGCATCCGGACGGCGGGGGCCGTTTCTATGGCGTCACGAACCAGGTCGAGACGCTCCTGCTCTCGCCCGCGCTCGTGCTCGGAGCGGTCGTGGGCGTGCGCGCCCTCCCGGCCGTCGCGCTGTTCGTCGCGGCGGGGATAGGCGCAAGCCGGGTCGGCGCGGACGGTGGCGGCCTGGTCGTCTTCCTCACCGGCCTTCTCGTTCTCGGCATTCGCCTTTGTCGTTTGCCGGCACGTCGAGCGGCTGCGGCGACGGTGGTGGCCGCGGCTGCCGCGCTCGCGCTCGTCGGCATCGACGCCGCAACCGGCGGCTCGAGCCACGTAACGCACGCCGTCGGCGGAGGCCCAGGCTCGTTGCTCGGCGACCTCGGTCACCGGCTCCACCTCTCCGCCTCGTCGATCGCCTCGGCGTGGAACGCGGCCTTTCTCTTCTCGATCAGCCTCGTCGGCCTCGTCTGGCTGGCGCTACGCAGGCCCCGGCGCGCGGTCCTCGACGCGCTCCTCGCCGCGCTCGCGGTCTCGCTCGTCGTCAACGACACACCCGCAGACGTCGCCGGGTGGGGTGCGCTCTCCGCGCTCGTCCTTTGGGCCTGGCTGGAGCGAACCGAGGAGCGCTCTCCGCCGCTTGAGTAGACTCGCGCCCGCATGCGCCGCCTCGCGTTGCTTCTCGGGGTCACGTTCCTGCTCGCGGGCTGCGGCGGGGAGCAGACCGTCTCGCCGACGGCCGAGAAGGTCGTCGGGACGGTGGCGACGGCCACCGTTGCCGCCGGTGACCCGAAGGCCGGCGCGGCGCTCTTCAAGGCCCAGGGCTGCGACGGCTGCCACACCTTCAAGCCGGCGGGCTCGAACGCCAAGATCGGCCCCGATCTGGACAAGCTGGCCCAGTACGCCAAGGGGGCGAACAGCGGCTCGCTCCAGGAGTTCACGCGCGAGTCGATCGAGAATCCGAGCGCGTACCTGGAGAAGGGCTACCCCAATGTGATGCCGAACTTCGGCCAGACCCTCTCCGGCAAGCAGATCTCCGACCTCGTCGCCTACCTGACGCAGAAGGGTTGATCGACCTCAGAGCCGCGAGGGCCGACCCCGAGGGGTTTCGCGCCGCGCTCGCGCGCAAGGGCGCCGCCGAGGCCTTCGACGAGCTGCTCTCCGCCGATGCGCGCTGGCGCGAGCTCGAGACCAAAGCGAGCGAGCTGCGCGCCCGGACGAAGACCAAGGGCAAGCCGACGCCCGAGCAGCTCGAGCAGCTGAAGGAGCTCAAGGCCGGGCTCCAGCAGGTCGAGGCCGAGCACGAGCAAATCGCACGGCGGCGGCAGGAGCTGCTCGACACCGTCCCGAACCCGCCCGATCCCTCCGTCCCCGACGGCTTCACGGAGGAGGACGCGGTCGAGGTGAGGCGCGTCGGCGACACGCCCGCCTTCGGCTTCGAGCCCCGCGACCACCTCGAGCTCGCCGCGTCGCGCGGCTGGATCGACCTCGAGCGGGCCGCGCGGGTCTCGGGCTCCCGTTTCGCCTACCGGGTCGGCGAGGCCGCACTCGTCGAGCTCGCCCTCTACCGCTTCGCCCTCGAGCGGGTGCTGGCGAAGGGCTTCGTCCCGGTGCTGCCGCCCGTGCTCGTGCGCGAGGAGGCGATGTACGGGACCGGCTTCCTGCCGACCGACGAGGTCAACATCTACCGGATCGAACGCGACGAGCTCTACCTCACCGGCACCTCGGAGGTCGGGCTGGCGGCCTTCCACCTCGGCGAGCAGCTCGAGACGCTCCCGCTCCGCTACGCCGGCTACTCGACCAATTTCCGGCGCGAGTCCGGCGCGGCCGGGAAGGACACGCGCGGGATGTTCCGCGTGCACCAGTTCGACAAGGTCGAGATGTTCGTCTTCTGCGCCCCGGAGCATTCCCGCGACGAGCACGAGGGCCTGCTCGCGATCGAGGAGGAGCTCGTCCGGGAGATCGGCCTCCCCTATCGCGTCGTCAACGTCGCCGCCGGCGACCTCGGCGCCTCCGCGGCGAAGAAGTACGACATCGAGGCCTGGTTTCCGGGCCAGCAGCGCTACCGCGAGATCACCTCGACCTCGAACACGACCGACTACCAGGCGCGCCGGCTCGGCGTCCGCCACCGGCGCCAGGGCAAGCTCCAGCCGGTGCACACGCTGAACGGGACCGCGATGACCGCGCGCTGGCTGATCGCGGTGATGGAGAACTTCCAGGACGAAGGCGGCGAGATCGCGGTGCCCGAGGCGCTGACGGCATTCGGCGCACCGTCACACCTGGCATAGGCATCCGCGGCCCGCGCTCGTAATATCCAAACCGATTCCCCCCATTGCGACACGCTCGACTCGGAACCGTTTTTGCGCGCCTTGTAAGCCATGCGACAATTGTTTCTGCGGCGTAGAGGGTCACGCAAGGGAGGATTTCTAATCCGCCGGAGAAGTCTGTGAGCGCGGTTTCCGAGGTCACGTCCCCCATCGACCTGACGCCGTACGTCCCGCGTGTCGTCGTCGACTGGCTCCGCACGACGCCGGACGCACGGCGGCGCGCGCTCGAGGGCACGCTCGTCTTCGTCGATATCTCCGGCTTCACCGCCATGTCGGAGCGGCTGGCGCAGAAGGGAAAGCTCGGCGCTGAGGAGGTCACGGACGTGATGAACGGCACCTTCTCACGCCTGCTCGGGGTCGCCTACGCGGCAGGCGGCGGGCTGCTCAAATTTGGCGGCGACGCATTGCTCCTTTTCTTCCCCGGCGAGGGCCACGCCCCGCGCGCCTGCGATGCAGCTTACGGCATGCGCAAGGCGCTGCGCGAGCTCGGCCGGCCGCAGACCTCGGCCGGCCCCGTAACGCTGAAGATGCACGTCGGCGTCCACAGCGACACATTCGACTTCTTCCTCGTCGGCGAGTCGCATCGGGAGCTACTGCTGACCGGGCCCGGCGTGACGCGAACCGTCGAGATGGAGGCAGGTGCCGAGGCCGGCGAGATCCTCGTCAGCGACGAGACGGCGGCGACGCTACCGGCTCGCCTGTTCGGCGAGGAGAAGGAGGGCGGGCGCTTGCTGAAGTCGCCGGCCGGAGCCGCGGGCGCGGTCGAGCCGCTCCCCCCGCTGGACGATCTCGACCTCGGCGCCTGCTTGCCGCCGCCGGTTCGCCGCCACCTCGAAGACGGAAAGGGCGAACCGGAGCACCGCCAGGCTTCGGTCGCATTCGTCCACTTCGGCGGCGTCGACGACCTGCTCGACGAGAGCGGTCCGGACGAGCTGGCCAACGCGCTCGAGCAGCTCATCTTGGGCGCGCAGCGCGTGGCGGACGAGCACGGGGTGACCTTCCTCGAGACCGACATCGACCGCGACGGTGGCAAGATCATCCTCGTCGCGGGTGCTCCCCAGACGGAGGGCGAGGACGAGGAGCGCATCCTGCGCGCCGCGCGCGGGATTGCCGACATCGAGACGCCGCTGCCGCTCCGGATCGGCGTCGGCCGCGGCCGCGTCTTCGCCGGTGAGGTCGGCGCACAGTTCCGCCGCACCTACACGATCCTCGGCACGACCGCCGCGCTGGCCGCTCGGCTGATGGGCAAGGCGCAGCCGGGCCAGGTGCTGGCGACGCCGGACGTGCTCGAGCGCACCCGCAGCGCCTTCGAGACGACGCAGGTCGAGCCGCTTGCGCTCAAGGGGATCAAAGAGCCCGTCACGGCTTACGACATTCGCGCCGTCACCGGCGAGATCGAGGCGGCAGCCGATCGGCGGCTTCCATTCGTCGGGCGGGAGCGCGAGCGCGCCGTGCTGACCGCCGCGGTCGCTCCCGTTCGGATGGGTTACGGCACGCTGGTCGAGTTGATCGGCGAAGCGGGTATCGGCAAGTCACGGCTCGCAGCCGAGCTCCAGGAGCAGTGCCCGGATCTGCGAAAGCTCGGCGCGCGTTGTGAGCAATACGAATCCGGGACGCCCTACCACCCATTCAGGCCCTTGCTCCTCTCGCTGCTCGAGGTCGATCTGAACGGCGGCCGCGCGCACAACCGCGAGGTTCTGGCGGAGCGGCTGGCGGACTTCGACGAGGAGCTCGTGCCGTGGGCCCCGCTCCTCGCTGCTCCGCTCGACGTCGAGGTGGAGTCGACACCCGACGTCGACCAGCTCGACCCGGCGTTCTGGCGCGCCCGCCTTCACGGCGTCGTGGGGAAGCTCCTTGGCGAGCTCCTCGACTCGCCGACGCTGCTCCTGTTCGAGGACGTCCACTGGATGGACGACGCATCGTCCGAGCTGCTGCGCTACCTCGGGACCCAGCTGCCCACACGACCGTGGCTCGCCTGCACGACCAGGCGCCCGGTCGAAGGCGGCTTCGCGGCCGCAGAGGGGATGCCGCCGCTGCCGGCGCTGTCGCTGACACTCGAGCCGCTTTCGGCGGAGGACGCGCAGAGACTCGCGCAGGCGGCGGCTGGAGACCGCCGGCTGAGCGACCACGAGCTCGCCGCGATCGCCGAGCGCGGAGCGGGCAATCCGCTCTTCCTCCAGGAGCTTGCGTCACCGGAAGAGGTAGCCGAGGAGATCGAGCAGATGCCGGAGACGGTGGAAGCGCTCGTCGCCACCCGCATCGACCGCCTCGCCCCGGGGGATCGCGCGCTGCTGCGCTGGGCATCTGTCCTCGGCGTCTCGTTCTCGGGTGCGCTGATCGCCGACGTGCTCGAGGGCGATCCGACCGTCGCGGCAGCCTCCGAAGCCTGGGATCGGCTAGGCGAGTTCGTCGAGCGCGATCCCGACGTCGCCGGCGCCTTCCGCTTCCGCCACGCGCTCATCCGCGATGCAGCGTACGAGGGGCTCTCCTACAAGCGTCGACGCGATCTGCACGGGCGTCTGGCCGACGTGATCGAGCGACGGCAGGGCGATCGACCGGAAGACGAAGCGGAGCTGCTGTCGCTCCACTTCCATCGCGCAGAGCGCTGGGCCGAGGCGTGGCGGTATTCTGTCGAAGCGGGCCGCCGCGCGAACGAGAAGTACGCGAACGTCGAGGCTGCGCAGTTCTTCGAGCGCGCGCTCCAGTCGGCGAAGCGTGGCGGTGCGGTCGCGTCGGACGACGTCGCGCGCGTCTGGGAGGCGCTCGGAGACGTGAGGATGCGGCTGGGCGACTACAAGGGCGCCGGCGTCGCGTACCGGGCGTCACGCAGTTCGTTGCCCGCGGGCCCCATCGAGCAAGCCCGCCTCATCCAGAAGGAGGCTATCGTGCCCCTGCGGATCGGGCGGTACTCGCACGCGCTGCGCCGGCTGAGCCAGGCGCTGCGGACGCTCGAAGACGTCGTAGGGGAGGCCGCCGTCGCGCAGCGGGCGCGGCTCTTCGGCTGGTATGCCCTCGTCCTCCAGCAGCAGCGGCGTCCGCTCGCCGCGATCGAGTGGTGCCAGAAGTCGATCGTCGAGGCCGAGCGCACGGGCACCCAGGACGCGCTCGCACAGGCGGACTTCATCCTCGACTGGGCCTACGTCGCGCTCGGGCGCCGCGAGGAGGCCGTCTACTCGGCGCGCGCGATCGAGATTTACGAGCAGCTCGGAGACCTCGAGCGGCTTGCCAACGTGCTCAACAACCTGGGAGGCTACGCCTACCTGGACGGGCGCTGGGACGAGGCACTCGAGCTCGCGGAGCGCGCGCGAACGGAATTCGCGAAGATCGGCGACGAGAATCAGGCATCGATTGCCGCGCTGAACATCGCGGAGGTCCGCTCCGACCAGGGTAGGTTCGACGAGGCGGAGCCGGCCCTCCGGGCCGTCCTCGACCAGCGCCGGGCGGGAGGAATCCCGCTCGCGATGGCACAAGCGGCCAGCGTGGTCGGCCGTCACGCGGCGCGGGTGGGAAACTTCGAAGAAGCTCGAACCCACCTCGAGGAGGCACGGACTCTTTACGCCGCCGAGGGCGACGACGTCGAGCTTCTGACGACAGACGCCCGGCTGGTGGAGTGCCTAGTCCTAGAGGGTGCCGGCGTCGATGCGCTCACGCTGGCCTCGGGGGCCCTGGCACGAGCGGAGACTGTTCCCGGGGTCTCCGTCGTCGTAGCGAACCTCCACCGGCTCCGTGGCTGGGCCTACCTGCAGACCGGCCGGCCGGACGAAGCGCGCGAGGCGCTCGAGGAGAGCTTGCGCCTGGCGCGACTCGAGGGCGAGAACTTCGGGATCAGGAGCGCCGACTACGAGATCGCGCTCACGCTGGGCGCGCTCGTCCGCCTAGGCGCCCTTACGGGCGAGCGTACGGACGAGCTGGAGGCCGAGCGCGACACGATCCTCGGCCGACTCGGCGTCGTCAAGGTACCGGAGCCGCCGCTCCCGCACTAAGCGTGAGCGGCGGTTCGGTCGGTCTGGCAGCTCTCCGCAGGGATTCCTAGCCGTTGAGGTGCCAGTCCCACGGTGACGGGACTCTGATGAAGAAGTAACGGTAGGTCGTGTCGCTGTTCCAGCCTGTCACGGTTGGGCTCAGAGCCGGGTCGATGACCTTCGCCGGATCGGAGTTCGTGTAGTCCTGGAACGAGCCCAGGATCCCAAAGTAGAGGCCGGTCGTCGGGTCGCAGACGGCGGGTGTCGCGTTCCCGTCGAAGCTGCCGAACTGGTCCAGCTCCTTGCCCTTCCACGGGCCGTAGGGGGCGCCTTGACCGGTGCACTTGACGACATTTCCCTGGCTGTCGACGTGGGCCGCACCCGCGCACAGCGGAATGAACTGCTGACCGCTGTTGTTGCCGTACTTCTTCTGGATGAGCTTCTTGTTGATGTAGTACGTGAACAGCAGCTCGCCGTTGTCTGCCACGCGGCTGTCGCTCTCCGCGAATCCGGCCGCGCCGACCGTTTGGAAGTACGCACAGCCACCACCTGCGGACGTGACGCTGAGGGGGATCGTGGACGGGCCGATCGCCAGGAACGTGAATGCGCCCCCGGTGGCCGTGGTGTCCACCTGCGTGTTGGTGTCGAGCGTGACTGTGGGGAGCGAGCAGTCTTGTCCGAGCGTGCAGGTACCGGCCGCGAGCGAGATGTCGAAGGCGTTGCTGTCAGGCGTTGACTCGAAACCCGCGCTTGAGGCATAGAACTTAAAGCCGGTGCCCGTTCGATCGCTCATGAAGCTCGAGAACGTGGCCTGTCCGTTGGCCAGCGTCGCCGTCGTTCCGGAGAAGCCGGTGCCGGCTGACGTGAAGGTGCCGGTGCCCGGCGACCTGTTCAATGTCACGGTGCCGCTGGCGGAGGTGAGGTCAAGGCCGTCGCCATCGACCGCTTTGACCGCCACCTTTGAGCCGTTAGGGTCGCCCGCGACGCCGGTGATCAGCGTGTTGACGGCGGCGCTCGCAGGCTTCGTGACCCATACGAGCTTGCAGCCACCCGAGACGGCGGTCGTGAGATTGTTGTCGGTGGGCGAAGGCGTGAAGTCGTTCCCGGGCTGGCCCTTGAAGTCGTTGCTCTGCTTCGCCTGGATGCCCCAGGTGTAGGAGCCGGCCGAACACGGAGTCTTGACCGTGATGTCGACGTTCAGCGTCGCGTCGGGCGCCAGGTTGAGGTTCCTGAGCTTGAGCAGAGTCGTGGGGAACGTCTGCGTCGGATCGACGATCCCCGTCGGCGACGCGTTCGTGATCGTGAACGACGCGGAGCCGAGCGTCGCCGCCGTGACGTTGGCCGAGCCGAGCGACTGCTGGCTCGCCAGGTTCTTGATCGCGAGATTGATGTGAACCGTCGACCCGCCGGCCACCGGCCCCGCGTCGAAGTATGCCGTGTACGGCTTGGTCGTCGTCCCGCCGGAGCCTGCTGGGGTCAGGACGACAGCGAGTGTCGCAAGTGCGCCGAGCAGCGCGAGCCAGCGCAGACGCCTCCGTTGGCTACCAGATCCTCCTACAGTACTTGCTCGATCGCCCGTCTCAGGACGACGCCAAATCCTTGAACGCCGCAACATCTCCACTCCCTCGTTGACCTCCGGCCCCCGCCTGCAGGATCGAGCATCGCTAGGAAAAAGTCAACCGCCCGAGTGGCGCAATCAGGCGTCGCTCCGCCCTGTGAGGCCGGCGGTGCGCGCACGCTGGAGGCGTAGCGCAGCTGGCCGGCGTTTGCGACCCGACGCCGCGGTCGAGACGAACGAACGCCTTCACGACCGCTGCGAGAATGGAGGCAAGGCGGGGTGCCAGAGCGGACGAATGGGGCGGTCTTGAAAACCGTTGAGGCGCAAGCCTCCGTGGGTTCGAATCCCACCCCCGCCGCCTCTCTACTGCGCCCAATCCCGCATGGTTGAGCGGAATCAGGCGCGACTCTTGCTTCGTCGTTGATCCGCCTGGATCCGCCGAAAACCGCTCTCGACTGTCGCGCTCTGTCGCACAACTGTCGCGCACCCGACGCACGCATCGACGAGCGCATGCTCTCGCTGAGCTGCTAAACTTACGAAATGGACACTCTCTCGGCGAGCGAGGTGGCGCGTCGGCTGGGAACGAGCCTGCCGCGGGTGCAGCGGGCGATCGAGCGACTTGGGCTTGCGGTCGAGCGGCGGAGCGGCGGGCGCGTGCGGTTGCGCGAGTCGCAGCTCGAGCAACTTCGTTCCGAGCTCGGCGTCGTGTCGTCGGTCGACGGGCTGAGCCGAGTGGAGGCCCAAGTGTTGGCTGCGCTCGCGCGGGCTCCGCGCGGGCTGGCCACGCTTCGCGCGGTCGCGCGCCGCGCAGGTGTCTCTCCAACCGCGGCGTCAGGGGCGCTGAGCTCGCTCGCCGAGCGCGGCCTCGTCGGCCGCGAGCGCGAGTGGGTCGCCGCCGGCCGCGCGCGCCAGGTCGAGCTCGTCCGCGCGAACGTGACCGCGTCGGAGTGGGCCACGCTGGCACCACGCCTCGCCGGCGTCCGGCCCCCTGCCCGGCGTGAGCCGCGACGTCCCAGCCGGCTGCCCGCGCGGCTGCGGCACCTGTTCTGGAACGCCGACCCGACCCGCCTCGACCTCGACGCCCACGGTGGCTACATCGCCGAGCGGCTGCTCTCAAGCCACGACCTCGACGGCATCGCCTGGGGCGCCCGCGCGCTCGCCCCCGCCGACTGGGAGCAGGCGGCGCGCAACCGCGGCCTCTCCGCCGCCGAGCGGGCGCTCGCCCGCAACATTGCCCGCAACGCCCGTCGGTGAGTGTCCCCGCCTGGCTCGAAGCGCTGCTGCCCGGCGATGCCGCGGCCACCTGGGAACAGATCGCCCCGCTCGTGCCCGACAAGGTCTACCTCGGCGGCGGGACCGCGGTCGCCGTCCACATCCGTCACCGACAGAGCCGCGACCTCGACTTCTTCTTCCATAGCCCTGCAGTCGACCTCGACCGACTCGTCGAGCAGCTGCGCGCACACGGACGCTTCGCCGTCGCCCACCGCGCCCCCGGCACGCTCAACGGCCTCTTCGGCGAGACGCGGCTCCAGTTCCTCCAAGCCGGGCTGGAGAAGCCCGAGCGCCGGCTTGAGCCGACCATGCCTATCGCCGGCCTGCGAGTCGCCGGGCTTGGCGACCTGCTCGCGATGAAGCTGAACGCGATCGCGGGTCGTGCGCAGCTGCGCGACTACTTCGACCTGATGGCGATCGAGCAGCAAGGACGCCGCACGATCGAGGAGGGACTCGGCCTCTTCCTCGCCCGCTACCAACCCGAGCACGAAGACAGCGCGCTCACCCCGATCCTACTCGCGCTCGGCCACCTCGACGACGTCGCCGACGACCCCTTCCTCCCGGTCGACCGCGACGCGATCGTCAAGTACTGGGAGCAGCGCCAGCCCGAACTCATCCTCGCCGTCGAGCGCTACGGCATCACCAGACCCGCCCCGCTGGAACCGCGGCATCATGAGCCACCCGGCCTTGAGCCCGACTTGTAGCCGACGGCCAACGCGCTCCATGCCGATGAACTCAAGCCCGGTTCTGCGCGGTCGGTCCTGTCGCGTGCTCGAGGTAGGCGTCGACCAGCGCGACTGCCTCGTCCTCGTTCCCGGGCATCAGGTGCCCGTAGCGGTCGAGCGTGATTTGGATCGAGCTATGGCCGAGGTAGGTGGAGAGTGCCTTCGCGTTCACGCCCGCGGCAATCAGGATCGACGCGAACGTGTGGCGAGCCTCGTGCAAGCCGATCGGCTGGAGCCCGGCCTCCTTGCCGCGCAAGACGCTCGGCTTGTAGGCATCGCCGGAGCGGTTGCGGATAGTCCCCGCCCGCGCCCCGTTGAGCCAGGCTTCCCAGACCTGCCGGAGACTCGCTGCGGTGGGTGCGCGCATCGTGCCGCGGTGAAGAGCGACGAGCGACTCTGCCCTCCACGCCTTCGCCTCGGCCAGCGTGGGGAAGGTCTTCCGGATGCGCTTCTGGTCGCGCGCGCTCCACACGTGCGCCTGGTAGGACGGGCTGCACCTGCACCGAGCGTCGGG
>WNGF01000333.1_pt1 | contig 67517 bp, 67 predicted proteins | sample 5400641 | NCBI WGS metagenome assembly WNGF01 (sample SAMN13153371, study PRJNA577476) | soil metagenome | isolation source: 80 cm soil or saprolite under grassland replicate 2 | place: USA:California | collected 2016-06-15
ATGCCGGCGCGTTGGCCGAGGAATTTATAAGCGATGTAACCGCCCAGATTGATACCGACGATCAGCACGACCATCCACCAGATGTTTCGCGGGTTGAGCACGTCGAAAGGGCCGTAAGTTCGGTTGGGCAGCACCGGCAGGATGACCAGTGAAATCAGCGCGAACTGCATCACCGCCTTCAGGTCATTGGCTCCAAGCTTGGCCACGATGCCGTGCAGCTCTCCCTTGAAATGCAAAAGCACGGCGGCTCCGCCGCCAATTGCGATCGCTACGGCTCGATCTCCGACGATCAGATACGCGCCTACTGCGAACATCAACAGCAGCGCCACTTCTGTGGTGATCCCAGGATCGGCATGACCTTTACTCATTTCAATGATCTTTCCGACGTAGATGATCACCGTAAGCGCAATGATTCCCGCGGCCAAAATCCAACCGCCGAACGCTTGCGACAACAGCCCACAGATCGTTCCCAGAACCGTGACCAGCGGAAATGTGCGGACTCCGGCCAGAGACGACGCGGCGCTCTCGCGCTGTAACCCGACTAGCAGCCCCAACCCGAGCGCAATCCCCAGTTGCTGAAACAGTGAGGGAATATCCATAGCCCTTCGTCCTTCGTCGTATCCTGTGAGATATCGGCAACCAGTGTACCAGCCAATGCCCCATTCGGAGAGCCAGTAGCGACTCTCTATCGCTGCGAACTTTCACCCAGATGAGTGAGTGAATTTTCCCACCCAGGGCTAAGCGAGGTATGTCCGAGCGGTAATCAAGCCATTTCTCTGCTGGCACATGCCTTGCTCCCTTGAAGAGACGGTATGGAATCAGGAAGAACACTTTCACCAGTGGCATCTGCGGCGGTAATGATTGCGGCTCCACGTGAAGCCGTCTTCCGCGCTCGCGGATTGTCGAAGGTTTATCGAATGGGCGAAGTCGCCGTTCACGCCCTGCGCTCGGTTGACCTTGACCTGTATGAGGGCGAATTCGTCGTCTTGTTGGGACCATCGGGCAGCGGCAAATTCTTGGCGGGCTGGATGTCCCAACGAATGGCGAAGTGAGTTTCCGAGACCACAACCTGGTCAAGGCCGATGAACACGAGCTGACACGATTCCGGCGCGAACACGTCGGGTTCGTCTTTCAGTTCTACAACCTGATTCCGAGTCTGACCGCGCTGGAGAACGTCGAGTTGGTGACCGAAATCGCCGAGCGTCCGATGCCCGCCGATGAGGCGCTGCGGTTGGTCGGACTCGGCGAAAGGCTTCATCACTTCCCGGCGCAGCTCTCCGGCGGCGAACAGCAGCGCGTGGCGATCGCGCGGGCGATCGCCAAACGCCCTGACGTGTTGCTATGCGACGAGCCGACCGGCGCGCTCGATTTCGCGACCGGCAAATTGGTGCTCGAAGTCCTTGAGCGAGTCAATCAGGAACTCGGGACTACCACTGCGGTAATCACGCACAACGCCGCGATCGCCGCGATGGCCGACCGCGTGATCCGCCTGGGCAGCGGAGAGATCGTCGAAGTCCGCCGCAACGAAGCGAAGTCGAAACCGGCGGAACTGGAGTGGTGACCCGATGAATGCGCTCAATCGCAAATTGATCCGTGATCTGTTTCATCTGCGCGGGCAGGTCATCGCGGTCGCGCTTGTGGTGGCCTGCGGCATAGCGGCCTTCGTGGCGATGCGCAGCGTTTACTACTCGCTGCTCAGCTCGCAGGACGCTTACTACCGGCAATACCGTTTCGCCGATGTCTTCGCCAACCTCAAACGCGCGCCTGAGACGCTCGCCGCGCGCGTCAGGGCGATTTCCGGAGTGGCCGCGGCCGAGACGCGCATCGTCGCCGACGTGACGCTCGACGTGCCCGGCGTGGAGGAGCCGGCGCGCGGCAGGATCATCTCGATCTCCGAACGGCCAGCGCAGACGCTCAATGACCTGCACATCATTAGCGGTCGTTACATCGAGGCAGGCAAGCGCGACGAAGTGATCGTCAGTGGGGCGTTTTCCACCGCGAACAACCTGCGTCCCGGCGACGCGCTGACGGCCGTCATCAATGGCCGCTGGCAGAAGCTGCGCATCGCCGGCGTCGCTATTTCGCCCGAATACGTATACGAGATCGGCGGCGGCGAGATGTTCCCCGACAGCCGCCGCTTCGGCGTGATGTGGATGAGCCGCGACGCGCTCGGCCCGGCTTTCAATATGGAGGGCGCGTTCAACGACGTCGCATTGTCGCTCTCGCCGGGCGCGAACGAATCCGAAGTGATCGAAAAGCTCGACGCGCTGCTCGAAGACTACGGCGCGCTGGGCGCGTACGGTCGCGCGGATCAGACCTCGCATCATTTCATCTCGAACGAGATCGCCGAGTTGCAAGTCACGAGCACGTTCATTCCGGCGGTCTTCCTCGGCGTCACGGCGTTTCTTATTCACCTGACGCTGTCCCGGCTGGTGGCGACGCAGCGCGATCAGATCGCGGTACTGAAGGCGTTCGGCTATGACAACCTCGCCGTCGGCCTCCATTACCTGAAGCTGGCCTTCGCGGCGACGCTCGGCGGCGTCGTGGTGGGCATCGCGGTGGGCTGGTGGTTCGGCTACAGCATCACGGCGCTTTACACGGAATATTTCCATTTCCCCGTGCTGCGCTACGCGCCCGGCGCGGGCGTCGTGTTGACGGCCGTGGCGATCAGCCTTGCGTCGTCTGGCGTGGGCGCGCTCGCGGCAGTGTGGCGCGCGGTCTCACTGCCGCCCGCCGAGGCGATGCGGCCCGAGCCGCCCGCTCGATTCCGCGCCGGGTTTATCGAACGTTTCGGACTGAATCATTTCCTTTCGCCCGCCGCGCGAATCATCGTCAGGAATCTGGCAAGGCGCCCTGTGAAAGCTTTTCTGACCGTCTTGGGAATTTCGCTCTCAGTGGCGCTGCTCGTGACGGGATTTTATCTCTATTACGACGCGATCGGCCGCGTGGTCGACGTGGTGTTCCGCACGGTTTATCGACAGGACGTCTCTGTCGTCTTCAACGAACCGCGCCCGGAGAGCGTTCGGTATGACATAACTCATTTGCCAGGCGTGATGCGCGCCGAGGCCCATCGCTATGTTCCGGCGCGGTTGCGCTTCGGGCATCGCTGTCGCCGCCTGGCGCTCACCGGGATGGAGAGCGGGGCCGAGCTGTGGCGCGTGGTGGACGCGGATTACCGCGTCCACGAACCGCCTCCGGACGGTGTGGCGCTGACGGCGAAGCTGGCGGAGTGGCTGGGCGTCAAGCCCGGCGACACGCTGACCGTCGAGGTGATGGAAGGGGCGCGGCCCGTGCGGCGGTTGACTGTGGCCGGGATCGTTGATGATCTGGTCGGGATGTCGGCTTACATGGACATTCGCGCGCTCAACCGCCTGATGCGCGAAGGGGGCAGCGTTTCCGGCTTGCACTTGATGGTGGACGAGAAAGCGCTGCCCGCGCTATATGCGACGCTGAAGAAGACTCCCGCCGTTCGGGGCGTGGTCGTCCCCGGAGCGCTGCTCGCCAACTTCAATAAAACAATCGCGCGGACTATGGAAACCAATACCGCGGTCCTGATCTTTTTCGCCTGCGCCATCGCATTCGGGGTCGTGTACAACAGCGCGCGGATCGCCCTCTCGGAGCGCGGCAGAGAGCTGGCCTCGTTGCGAGTGCTCGGATTCACCGAGCGAGAGGTCACGGCGATGTTGCTCGGCGAGCAGGCGTTACTGGCGGCGCTGGCGATTCCACTCGGCTGCGCGCTGGGCTGGGGGCTTTCGTGGCTGATCACGTGGGCGATCGACACGGAGTTGATGCGGTTGCCGCTCGTCATCAGCGGCAGAACATACGCGCGGGCCTCGATCATCATCGTGATCGCGGCCTTCCTTTCGGGGCTGCTGGTCATCCGGCGGTTGCGCCGCCTCGACTTGATCGAGGTTCTGAAAACGAGGGAGTGAGAGAGTGAAGAAGAGGAAGACGTGGATACGGATCGCGTTACTGGTCACGGCGCTGGGCGTGGCCGGCGTCGCCGGCGCCATCGCATTGCGCCCTTCGCCTGTCAGGGTGGAGGTCGCGCGCGTACGGTGTGGGCCGATGCGCGTGACGGTTGACGCCGAAGGAAAAACGCGCTCGCGGGATCGCTTCGTCGTCGCCGCCCCAGTGTCGGGCAGGCTGGAGCGAATCAATCTTCGTCGCGGCGACACGGTGAGGCGCGATGAAGTGATTGCGCGCATTGACCCGTCGCCGATGGCGCCGCTCGATCCGCGCCAATTCGCCGAAGCGAAGGCGCGCGTCGCCGCGGCGGAGCAGTTGAAACACGAGGCAGACGCCGTCGTCGAACATGCCCGCGCCGAATGCGAGCAGGCAGGACGCGAACGGGCGCGAGCCGAGAAGCTGATCGAGACTGGCGACATCTCACGCCAGGACTTCGAGCGCGCCCGCAACGCCGCGCTGACCTGTCAGCAGCAAATCGAGGCCGCGAAGTACCGCGCCCGCGCAGCGGCTTCCGAGGTCGAAGTTTCAAAGGCCGCGCTGATCGCCGTCGAGCGAGCCGGTCAAAGCGGCGCTTCGGCGACCGTCTTTGTCCGCGCTCCGGTCGGCGGGCGGGTGCTGCGCGTGGCTGAAGAGAGCGAGCGAGTGGTGATGGCCGGCGCGCCGCTCGTGGAGCTGAGCAATCCATCGCTCGAAGTCGTGATCGAAGTCTTGTCGGCCGACGTCGTGAAGGTGAAACCTGGAATGCCCGCGCTGATCGAAGGCTGGGGCGGCGAGCATGCGTTAGAGGCCCGCGTCCGCCTGGTCGAGCCTTCGGCCTTCACGAAAATCTCCGCGCTCGGTGTCGAGGAGCAGCGCGTCAACGTGATCGCGGATTTCATCAAGCCTGACGCGCCACTTGGCGACGGCTATCGCGTCGAGACGCGGATCGTCATCTGGGAAACGAACGAGGCGCTGAAGGCCCCATTGAGCGCGCTATTTCGGTCGGGTCAGCGATGGAACGCGTTCGTCGTCGAGAATGGGCTTGCGAAGCGGCGAGAGGTGGAAACAGGCCATCGCGCCGATTTCGAGGTCGAAGTCCTCAACGGGCTGCGGGAAGGCGAGATCGTAATCGCCCATCCCTCGAACCTGGTCGCTGACGGCGTCCGCGTGTCGGCTGGTCAATAATGATTGAAAAGTTCATTGGGGAGGATGAAGCAATGTCTCGACCAACTCACATTCTCAAACACGAACATCGGGTGATCGAGCAGGCGCTGCGCGCGCTCGACGGAATGTGTCTGAATCTGAAATCCGGCGGCAATGTCCCGCCGGAGGCGCTATATCAGATTCTGGATTTCATTCAGAACTTCGCGGACCGCTTTCATCACGCCAGAGAAGAAACATATCTATTCCCCGCCCTCAGCCAGAACGGAATTCAGAAGGAAGGTGGGCCGCTCGGTTTTTTGACGGACGAGCACGAAATCGAACGCATGCTGATGGCCGAGCTGGAGCTGGCTATTGGGAAATATCGCCATGGAGATTCGGAGGCCGTTGACCGATTCGTCGAAGCGGCCAACCTCTATCGCGAGCATCTAGTCGGCCATATGCGTGAGGAAGACGCCATTCTGTTCCGGCTGGCTGAAGAGGTGTTGGACGAAACGGTTAAAGCGTCGCTCACTCAGTCTTTTGCTCAGGAAGAAGCTCAAGGCTGTGACGGAACGGTCGCGAGATATGAACGGCTGGCCCAGGAATTGGAAAAAAACTGGGCGGTATAGCCGGCAAGAGAGGAGATGACATTCTGAAACCGGACGGTGCACTGCTTCTGGCTGATGGTGGCGGGGCGAACCTCGAATGGTTATGCCCTATGGTTCGCAGTCTACGTGAGGAAGCTCAACTGGTTTACGCCGATCTACATGGCGCTGATTACGCCGACGTTGAAACAGATCATCTACCCAGCAATGCTGAAAAGCGTCAAGCGACGTTGGGAGCAATCGTTCCATGACGCCGGTGGCAGTCAAAGCGTCGCTGACGCGGCGCAGCGTCAAGCCGGGCAGATCATTCAAGACCAAGGGGGATAACATGGCAAAGATTGTTGTGCGGTTCTGCGTATATTGAATTTCGGGGCTACACGCCGTCCGTGTGGCGGCAAAGCTTCGATGTGAGTTGAACACTGAAGTCGAAATGGCTCACGGGCGCTATGGTGAATTCAAGGTGACGGTGGATGGCGATACAATAATTGACGGAGGAGCCGCAGCCTTTCTTGGGGTGTTGCCGACGAGACGGGAAATTGTGGACGCCGTCCGCGCGCGATTGTCTGAAATCAAACGCCATACTGAGATTCGCGCCGATTTCAAGGCGCCGGCGGGGACGGAGACCGAAAGCAAACAGAAATCGGAGGGAAAAGAGAGAGAAAGGGAGAAGTGAGCGGGGAGGGTAGTAAGAATATGTCCGTGATGCGGGAAGAGATAAGCGAGATTGAAGCGAAGGCGCGTCCTCTGTCGCGGAGTTGGTGGGATTGGAATCTGTGGCTGCGATGGATAATTGCCAATGTCGCAGGTGAAGTTTTGGGGCTTGGGCTGGCCGGGGCTGTAGCGACGGTGATGGTTTTGACTATCGGAGAACCGGAGACAGCCCTTGTCGCGTTGGTGATGGCCGGGGTGATGATCGCGGCAGGAACGCTCGAAGGCGTCATCGTCGGGTTTGCGCAATGGCTAGTTTTACGCCGCCGCCTACGTCGCCTGAGCCGGCGGGAATGGGTTACGGCTACTGCGATCGGCGCGCTCGTGGCTTGGGCGATGGGAATGGCGCCGAGCACACTGATGGCGTTAAATCAAAACGCAGGATCATCGCCGCCGCCCGAAATGAGCGATGCTATGAAGTATGGGCTCGCGTCGGTGATGGGGGCGGCGCTGGGAACCATCTTGGGAATTCCGCAATGGCGAGCGCTGCGACGCTACGTCACCGGAGCAACGCTATGGGTGTGGGCGAATGCGGCGGCGTGGGCAGTCGGGATGCGGGTGGTCTTCATCGGCTCCGGGGCGCCACCGATCGGCGCATCGTCGCTGAGCGTAGCGTTGACAGTAGTTGTGATTATTGCCGCTGCCGGAGCTTACGTAGGGGCAATTCACGGCGCAGCGCTGCTGTGGCTGCTGCGCCAGCGGCGGGAGGGAACGACGTAATGACGAACATTTGGCAAGACCTGCGCTACGGCGCGCGAATGTTGCTAAAGCAGCCTAGCTTCACTTTGATTGCCGTCCTCACGCTCAGCTTGGGCATTGGGGCGACGACAGCGATTTTCAGCGTTGTGGATGCGATCTATCTACGCGCGTGGCCTGCGCCGAACCCGGAACAACTGGCAGTGATTCGGGCGCAAACGCCGCAGGGCGTTTGGCCAACGACGCCTTATGCGGATTACCAGGACCTCAACCGCCAGACCCATTCGTTTGCGGGCATTCTGGCGTATTCGCGGCAATCGCGGTTTCTGCATCTCGGCAATGAAGCGGAGATCGTTCTGGTGGATGTGGTTTCGCCGAACTACTTTTCCGTGCTCGGCATCCACGCGGCGCCCGGTCAGATGTTTGCTACGGAATCATCAACCCCGGTGGCCGTCATCAGTCATGATTTATGGCTGCGGCGATTCGGGGGCGATCCGGATTTGATCGGCAAACAGATTCGGCTGAATGACAAGTTCGTGACGGTGATGGGCGTCGCTCCGGCGGGCTTTCACGGCCTGCAGCGGTTTGTGCCGACGAACATCTGGTTGCCGGTCAGCGACTGGGCGCAGGGCGATGAGCTGACGAGCCGTGACAACCGCGACTACGAATTGGTAGGGCGACTGAAACCGGCGACAGGCATCGAACAGGCGCGCGCGGAACTCGCATCATTGAGCGCGAATCTGGCGACGGCCTATCCGGCGACAAATCGGGACCGCAAGTTCATCGCCACTTCGGAAGCGGAGCGCGTTCGCGGCGAATTGCCGTCGGCGGTGTTTTTGCTGGCTGTGGTCGGTCTGGTTCTCGTTGTGGCTTGCGCGAACGTGGCGGGATTGTTGCTGACGCGAGCCGAAACGCGCCGCAAAGAGATCGCCATTCGACAGGCATTGGGCGCCAGCCGGTTACGATTGCTGCGACAGTCGCTCACAGAAAGCCTGCTGCTGGCGTCGGCCGGGGCGGCGTTGGGCTTATTGCTGTCCGGCTGGTTGCTCAATCTGCAACCGGCGGTGTTGCCGCCTTCGCCTGTGCCGCTGGGATTCGATTTGCGCGTGGACGGGCGAACGCTCAGCTTCGCGGTGATGGCCACAGCATTGACGGTCTCGCTCTTCGGGTTATGGCCCGCGCTGCGCACCGCGAAGGTCGATCTGATTTCGAGTTTGAAGAGTGACGGGGCAAGCTCGTCGCACGAACGCATTGCGGCGCGAAACGTGATCGTCGTCGGCCAGATTGCGCTTTCCGCGCTGTTGCTGACGGTGGCCGGGCTGCTGTTGCGCAGCTTCCTCTTCAGCCGGGGCATCCATCCAGGTTTTGAAGCAAGCAGGAATCTGCTGGCGGTGAAGATTGCGCCGGCCATTGAAGGAGAGGATCGCCTTCGGAATTTTTATTCGTCGCTGGCCGAGCGCATTCAGGCGTTGCCCGGCGTCAAGGGGTCAAGCTATGCGCGACGCATCCTGCTCAGCAACTCCGGCGGCGGCGCATCGAAGCGGGTGGCGTTGCCCGGCGTTGATCTGCCGATCGAAGTGCGGACGCCGATGATCAAATTCAACGCGGTCGCGGCAAATTTCTTTGCAATTGTCGGGACGCGCATTTTGCAGGGTCGCGGGTTCGATGAGGGCGACGCCGCCATTGCGCCAAAAGTCGTTGTGATCACACAAACCATGGCGCGGCGATACTGGCCGAAGGGCGACGCAACGGGGCAGCGGTTGCTCGTCGAAGGCTCCGAATACCGTATCATCGGCATTGCCGAAGACGCCAAAGTCATCAACATTCACGAACCCATTGCGCCGTACATCTATTTTGCCTTTGCCCAGGCGCCTGCCACTGAGGCGGCCGTCCTGGTCGAAACCGCCAGCGATCCTGCGGCGCTGGTCGAAGCCGTGAAACAACAAATCCGCGAAGCGGACGCGAATGCGCTATTTCTGGACATCACGACTTCGCGGCGCCTGATGCGCAATGCGCTGTGGGGAGATCGCATGGTGGCTTGGCTGGTCGGCGGATTGAGCGCTCTCGGCCTATTTCTGACGGCGGTCGGGCTGTATGCCCTGATGGCGTGGATGGTCAGCCGCCGCAAGCGCGAAATCGGCGTGCGAATGGCGCTGGGCGCGCGCGCCGTTGACGTGCAGAAGCTGGTCGTGCGGCAGGCCATGAAGCTCGTCGCCATCGGCGCCGCGATCGGTTTGATCGGAGCGATGGCGTTGACGCACATGATGGCGAGTCTGCTTTACGGCGTGAGCGCAACTGATCCTGTGACTTTCATCGGCGCCTTGGCGCTGCTGGGGGGCGTGGGCTTGGTGGCCTGCTGGATTCCGGCGCGGCGGGCGACGAAGGTGGATCCGATGATCGCTCTGCGCTGTGAGTAAAGCGCGATTCGCTAGCCATCCGCTAATCAGAGCGCCGCAGCGGGCGGCGACGGTAACGCAAGAGGGACACGGGGGAGGGTATAAGGTTGATCAGGCGCTCAGCTCAGTGCTTCTCTTACGTTCTACTGATTGGCCGGTTGCGCTCTCAAGCAGATCGGTCGTCCGTTCGGTAATACTTGGCGTTACATCAGCCAACCTATTTGGCGCCAGTTTCGCGGTAGTTTCGGCCCCAGGAAGCTTCGCCTCCGGAGGCAACCGACGTTCGGCAGACGCGAATTTGTACACAGCGGAAAGCAGAAAATAGACGGTCAAAAACATTCATGTGACGGAGAACAACGCTCCGGCGCCGCTAACCTCCTCATTGTGAATAATCATTTTGCCAATAATGCTTACAGCGATGCCTGCGAACATCACCGCTGCTCCCCATATTACTCTTCGCACAGCCAGATGACGTAAATCCTTTGCCAATTCGATCCCTGATTGGCCAGTTCCGAATTCAGCCAGATGTTCAGCTAGCGTCGGCGCTACCTTTTGTAAATTCATTCCGCAAGAACGGCAAAATTTCTGATCAACCGCTGCCTGATTCCCACAGTTCGGACAAAACATCATCAGACCCCTTTCATTAATTGGTCGAAATCGGATACGAGCGGATGCCGGCACAAGTTCATCATCGTTCTGCCCTTCTGATGACGGCCTTCGTGCTGATGTTTTAACTGGTCGAGGGATCATACCTACTTCTTCTCGACCTCAGCGGAGAGTTCAATGACTTTTCCTCCGCGCAACACCTTAACGATCGGCCTACCGCCCGGCAGCAAGGCGCTCAGCTAAGCCGCTATACGCGCGCTCATCCGCTCGACCAAACCTGGAATGGCTGCGGAGAGCGCGTCCTCGACTCGCTCGACAAAGATGAATTCCATCGCCTCGCGGACATTGTCCGGAAGCTCGCGCAAATCCTTTTCATTCTCCTTCGGCAGGATCATGCGGCGAAGGCCGGCTCGTCGCGCGGCCAAGACCTTCTCCTTCACCCCGCCTATCGGCAGGACCAGGCCTGTCAGAGTAATTTCGCCGGTCATCGCCGTGTCGCTTCGCGCAGGCGTCTTCGCATAAAGCGAGGCGAGCGCGGTCGCCATCGTCACGCCCGCCGACGGGCCGTCTTTCGGGATTGCTCCCGCCGGGACGTGGATGTGTACGCCCGATCCCCTGAAGAGTGATCGGTCGATGCCGAGTTCATCGGCGTGCGACCAGATATAACTTTGCGCGGCCTTGGCCGATTCCTGCATCACTTCCCCGAGCTGACCCGTGATGGTCAGTGATCTCCCTTCGGGCAGCAGCGTGGCTTCGACATAGAGCACATCGCCACCCGCTTCGGTCCAGGCAAGTCCAGTCGCCACGCCTGGCGGCAATTGCTTTCGCGCCTGCTCGGGGAAGAACTTTTCCGGTCCCAGCATTTCGGCCAGGTCTCCGGGTTCGATCGTGACCGCTTCCGTCTTGCCCTCGGCGAAGCGCAAAGCGATTTTGCGGGTCAGTCTTCCTATGGATCTTTCGAGCTGGCGCAAGCCCGCTTCGCGCGTGTAGCGCGAGATGACGCGGCGCAGAGCCTCGTCGGCGATGGTGAGATGTTCCGCCGTCAGCCCCGCCTCTTTCAGCTGGCGCGGAATCAGGTAACGTCGCGCGATCACGATCTTCTCCTCCTCGCTGTAACCACTCAGCCTCAGCAACTCCATCCTGTCGAGCAGCGGCTGCGGGATCGTCTCCAGCGTGTTGGCCGTCGTGATGAAGAAGACCTTCGACAGGTCGAACGGCAGATCGAGGTAATTGTCGCGGAACGTCTTGTTCTGTTCGGGGTCGAGGATTTCAAGTAGCGCCGCCGCCGGATCGCCGTGAAAATCGCGCCCGATCTTGTCAACCTCGTCGAGCATCAGCACCGGATTGTTGACCCCGGCGCGGCGGACGCTCTGAATGATCATTCCGGGCATTGAGCCAATGTAGGTGCGGCGGTGGCCACGCAATTCGGATTCGTCGTGTAACCCGCCCAGAGAGAGGCGCTCGAACTTTCTGCCCAGCGCGCGCGCGATTGACTGGCCGAGCGAAGTCTTGCCGACGCCGGGAGGGCCGACCAGGCAGAGGATCGGAGCTTTCGCCGAAGGGTTGAGCTTGAGTACGCCGAGGTGTTCGAGAATTCTTTCCTTGACCTCTTTCAAATCGAAGTGGTCCTCGTCCAGCGTCTGCCGCGCGCGCGCAAGGTCCAACTCGGCTTCCGTAGCCTTGCGCCAGGGCAGTTCGAGGATCAGATCGAGATAAGCGCGGATGACGTGATAGTCTGGCGCGGACGACGGCAGCTTTTCCATCCTCGACAACTCGCGCCCGGCTTCCTGTCGCGCTTCCTCGGGCAGATCGGCTTCGGCCAGTCGCCGGCGCAACAGCGCGGCCTCGCTCTGCTCAGGACTTTTCTCGCCGAGTTCTTCCTGGATTGCGGCGAGTTGCTGCCGCAGCAGGTATTCGCGTTGCTGCCGTGTCACCTCGGTCTCCATCTTGCTCGCGATCTGACGGCGGATCTCCAAAACCTGAATTTCACTGGCCAGGTAGGAATGGAGCAGTCGCAGCGCCTCGATCCTGGTCGGCGCTTCGAGCAGCGTTTGCTCTTTGGTCACGTCGAGGCCGAGCATCGAGGCGATCAGATAAGCGTGTTGAACCGGGTCCTCCGCCGGCGGCAGGGACTTGGCGATGTCGACCTGCATATCCGGTTGCACAATCGCCAGGGCTTTCGACGCGAGTTCGAGCACGGAGCGATAGAGCGCTTCGACTTCGGGCCCTTTCTCTTCGGGCATCGGCGCGAGATAAACGCTGGCTTTGATGTAAGGCGCAGTTTGCTCGAATCTGACGATTCTGACCCGCTCGATCCCCTGAACGATCAGTTGGATCGCGCCTTCGGGACTGCGCGCCATCTTTCTGATGACGGCCTTTGCGCCGAAAGTGTAAAAATCCTCCGCAGTCGGGTTATCTTTCGCGGCGTCGCGCTGAGTCACTACCGCAAGTTCCTTTGACTCAGTGGCCAATGCCGCCTCGACGGCGGCTACCGACGCGGGACGGCCCGCCAAAAGCGGCATCGTGGTAAAAGGTAGTAGCACGGTGTTCTTGAGAGGCAGAACCGGCAATACCTCAACTTGCGCCATACTGTCGCTCTCCATTGCGCTTGCGTTCATCGTCCTTCTCCTTCGGGGGTTACGTAAATCAGCAACATTCCATCGAGCAAATCGGCGTTGATATTGGCGCAATCCAGATCACAAGGCATCTCGATAATTCGCTCGAAGTCGCTGTAAGCGATCTCCATTGAGTAATGGCTCCAATCTTCGCTCACAACCAGATCGCGCCTGCGTCCGCGGACGGCCAATTTTCTTCCGGCGACCTCGACGGTTAGATCGCTTCGGCGCACCCCGGCAAGATCCAGCTTGACCAGCCACCCGCAGCGAGACCGATAAACGTCGGCGTCGGGTTCCCATCTCATCTCCCGGCTTGCCGCAACGGCGGGCGGAAAGAAAACCCTTGTTTTAACCGGCCGGTGGATCATACCTACTTCCTCTCGACCTCAGCGGAGAGTTCAACGACTTTTCCTCCGCGCAATACCTTGACGATCAGTTGACTGCCCGGCCGCAAGGCGCTCAGTCGGGCGTGAATCTTGTCGAAGTCCGCGCCGTCGCCCGCGATCTCGTAGCCGGCGATGGTCAGGATAATGTCCCCCCCGACCAGGATCTCGCGGTCGTTGAAAGCCGCGCGCGCATTGCCTGCGCGTAATCCCAGAAGCTCGGCTGGTGAACCTTTCGCGATGCGCTGGACGAGCAGTCCGGCTTCCTGCGGCACATTGAATATCCGGGCCACTTTTCCGGAGATGACCATCCCTTCCAGTCCCGACCAATAGGTGTTCTGCTCCAGAAGCAACCGGCGGGCTAAATTGGAAGTCGTCGCGAACCCCAATCCCTCGAAGCCTCCCGACTGAGAGAAGAAGTTGCAAACGACGCCGATGACCTCTCCTTTCATATTGAACATCGGGCCCCCAGAATTTCCCTTGTTTATCGCGGCATCTGTCTGAAACATCTCTACCGCCCGCAGTCCACCCATCAACTGCTTGTTCGCGTGGCGCGCGCTCAGGTGTCCGGCCGTCAGAGTTCGGCTCAATCCGTACGGAGCGCCGATTACGAAGACCTGATCGCCCACCTCCGCCTGATCGGAATCACCCAACCTGGCGATGACGGCGTCGGTGGGAACCCATTCGAGTTTTAGCAGCGCCACGTCGGCGGTTATCACTGAAGCGATGACCTCGGCCGGAATCTCCTTGCCTTCGGTGAACTCGACGACGACGCGATCGGCCGCCTGCACGATGTGCGCCGCGGTCATGACTTTTCCATCCGCCGAAATCAAAACGCCGGATCCGATTCCCGGCGTCTTCACAAATTCGCCCTTCGATTGCGGCTTTATATCTCTCTCGACGGTTCGCACAGTGACCACTGACGCTTTCACCTGACGGAACAGGTCCCGCAACTCCTGGGCGTAAGCGTGAGTCCCTTCGCCTGAACCGAGCCAGAGCGAGAGGAGCAGCGTAAGCTTGCATATCGGCTCTAACTTGAGCGTTTTCATATGGCGCCGCCTCGCATTACGCCTTGTTCTCTGTCCGGACGACTTCGACCGAGCAATGGGCGCGCGCCGCGACTCCCAACGACACGCTGCCGATCAGGAATCTTTCGAGCCGTCCCATGCCTCTCGCCCCGACGAAGATGCAGTCGGCCATCAAATCTTCGGCCTCACTGCACAGCAACGCCTTCGGCTCCTGCTCCTTCACCACTATCGAGACCTTCAGCCCCGCCGATCCGAGCTTCTCCGCCGCGCCTTCCGCCGCCTTCTTCACCCGCTCGGTTTCTTGCGCGATCCACTCGGCGTAATTAACAGCCGTTCCCGGATCGCTCGCCGGAGGGATCGTCCACGCCGAATTGACGATGCGAACCTCGCTGCCATCCGGCCAGTCCCGTGAAGCGATCTCTTCAACAGCCGCCTCAGCCTCTTCGGACCCGTCCACCCCGACGATGATGCGCGCCGGGACGTCGGGTTCGACGATTCGCCCGCGCGCCACGCGCACGGAACATCGGGCCTCATTGATCACTTTCTGCGAGACGCTGCCGAAGAACATTCGGCCGAGCGCCGTGCGGCCGTAAGACCCGACCACGATCAGATCGGGGCGCCATTCATCGGCCATGGCGATGATCTCGCTGCCCGCCGATCCGATGCCCGCTTCGGCCAGAATTTCCCAGCCGGGAAAGAGCTTTTGGATTCGCGAGCGCGCTCTCCCGGCCAGCGCCAGTGAATCCTTCCCTTCCTCCAGCAGGCTTTTGGCGAAGGTCGTATCAACGCCGCCAAAGCTGGCCGGCATAGGAATCAACTCCTCGACGATTGTCAGCACGACAGCTTCAGCGCGACGCGGCAACCCCGCCCGCTTCAGATCGTCAATGGCAGATTCAGCGCCATCAGAGCCGTCATAGGCGATCAGAATCTTCATTCGGTTTCTATCTTCCATCATCTTTTCCTCCATTTTGATGAACATCCTACGCTGCGATTGAGCAACCGCCGTGCCGCCGATTCTCACTGTCATTTACCAAGAAAAGCTGAACGAGTCCGCTACTGGCGTGTGTTTTTGCGCAGCCCGCCGCCGCGAATTGGGGAATATCGCTCTGGATTGAAATGATTGGAGGCTAAAGTCAGAGCTTTGCGGGCGCCATCTCGCTGGCACATAGGTTGCTGTTTTTCATTACCGGCGACTGCTCACCAGTTATCCGTTACGAGCTGGGCGATATCAACTTCCAATCAAACGAGGAGGAAAAGACCATGAAATCCCAACAGGCTATCCAAACCACGAAACAACAGGCTCCTGCCGGCCCCATCTTCGTCGAGGCTGAAAAGCTCTTCGAGCAGATGAAGGAGTTCTCGCAATCCGTCGCGCGCCGCGCTTACGAATACTTCGAGGCCCGCGGGCGCGAATTCGGCCACGACCTGGAAGACTGGTTCCGCGCCGAATCGGAACTGATGCGCCGCGTGCCGGTCGAGATCAAGGAGGCCGACGGTCAGATCACCGTGCTAGCTGAGGTCCCCGGTTTCACCGCCGATGAGATCAAAGTCAGCGTCGAACCGCAGCGGCTGGTCATCAGCGGCAAATCAGAGAAGACGGAGGAGGAGAAGACGGAGCAGACCTTGCTCTCCGAGTTCCACTCGAACCAGTTCTGCCGCGAGCTGAGGCTTCCCGCAGAAGTCGATCCGGACAAAACGACGGCTGTCTTGAAGGACGGCGTCCTCGAACTCGTGTTCGCGAAGGCCGCCGAAAGTAAACCAGTCGCCGTCGAAGTCAAACCAGAATAGTCGTATGGAATATTTCGCAGTGACTGCGGAAAAATCCCAATCGCGTGAGGGAAAATGCCCATTTGAAGCGCGCTTTTGCGACAGCGGCTCCACCTGACGCTTATGGCAAAGCAATTGCTCAGCAAAGGTCGAATCACGGAATTGGAGGCGCCTTTATGGCAAAAGAAAAGATTCTGATCGTCGATGATGAGCCGATGGTCCGGTGGACGCTCAACGAAGCGCTGCGCGGATGGGAATACGACACCGTCGAGGCGGGCACGGTCGCCGGCGCTCTCGCCTCCTTCGAGGCGGACCGCACGGCGGCCGTGCTGCTCGATATCAACCTGCCCGACGGTTCGGGACTCGACGCGCTGCGCGAGATCAAGAAACGCCAACCACATGCCGTCGTGATTATGATCACGGCCAACGTGCTGATCGAAGACACGCTTACGGCGCTGCGCGGAGGCGCTTACGACTTCATCGGCAAGCCGGTCAACCTTAACGAACTCCAGGTGACGATCCGTAACGGCATTGAGGCCGGCAAGCTGCGCAAGGAGGTCAATTCGATGCGCCGCGACCTGGCGCGCGAATTCGGCTTCGATCAGATCGTCGGCGAATCGCCGGCGATGAAGAAGATGATTCAGCTTGCCCACAAAGTTGCCGAGAGCGAAGCCTCATCGGTGCTGCTGCAGGGCGAGAGCGGGACGGGCAAAGACCTCGTCGCAAAAGCGATCCATTACGGCTCCCGCCGCGCCGACAAGCCCTTCGTCGCCATCAACTGCGCGGCGATTCCCCCGACGCTGATCGAGAGCGAACTCTTCGGCTATGAGAAAGGCGCGTTCACCGATGCGAAGGGGCGCAAGGAGGGATTGTTCGAGCAGGCCGAAGGCGGCAGCGTCTTTCTGGACGAGATCGGCGAACTCGAGATCGGCCTGCAGGCGAAGCTGCTGCGCGTGCTCGAAGAAGGCGCGTTCCGCCGAGTCGGCGGGCTGAAGGATTTGCCGCTCGACGTGCGCGTAATTGCGGCTTCCAACCGCGACCTGAAGACCGAAAGCGAATCCGGAAAATTCAGGCTCGACCTTTACTACCGTCTCTCCGTCATCCAGATCGATCTGCCGCCCCTACGCGAGCGCGGCGATGACGTATTGCTGCTCACCAACCATTACATCAAACACTTCAACGAAAAGTTCAGGAAGCGCATCAGTCGGGTAACGCCCGAAGTGGCGGAGATTTTCCGCCGCTACGGGTGGCCCGGCAACGTGCGCGAGCTGCGCAACGTGATAGAGCGGGCGATGATCCTCGAAGATGACGATCTGATCACCGCGAACTGGCTGCCGCGCGGCGTCACGCCCGAAGCCCAGCTCGCCGCGCAACCGCAAGAAGCCCTAGTGACGCGAGCCAAGGGCGCCTCTCAGAAGGCCACGGACACGAGTCTTGATGAGCCATTCCGTCTGCCGCCCGAAGGAGTTCAACTCGAATCGGTGGAGATGAGTCTGGTCGAGCAGGCGATGAAGCGGAGCGGCGGCAATCAAACGAGGGCTGCGGAGCTATTAGGCATTTCGCGTGATCAGTTGCGCTATCGTTTGAAGAAGCTCGAAGAAGCAGCAGCCGCTGGCGCACTTAATTGAAACCTGCTTTGATCGATGGACACCCGCTCATGAACCATGGATAAACGTCCGCGATCGAATTTCGCCGAAGACGCGGACGCGCTCGCGATGCGCCGCGCAGAACCTCTCCGAGCTGAAGCGGTCCAGACTCTCTCCAAGAGCCTCCTCAGCCGCGCAGCAGAACATCTTATCGGCCGTCGCGTTGAAAAGCGCGATGCGCTGGATTTCGTCAACGGCGATGATCGTGTCCATCGCGGAGGCCAGAATGCCGGCGAGCTTGACCTCGCTCAATCGCAGCGAGGCGGTGATCTGCGACTGACGTTGATCATCCGCGACAGGCGGTTCGTTGGCTTTCATAATTTTCCGAGGAGTTATCATTTTCAGTCTGTTCAAACAAAAACATAACTCACCATTCCTCGGCCATGCCCGTCACTTCTTCCACCTTGATGCGAAAAACAATGGTCTCTTTCATGCCATTGACCAACCTCGATTCGACCGGCGTCATATGCGGCAACCGGCTGTAGAGTTTGGTCAGAACGTTTTCCCGCGCTTCCACGTTGGAAACTTCCTCGAAAGTCCCGTATGCGATCACGCTGCGCCAGTTGTATGAGTCTTTGATCTCGTCCACCTGCAGGCAGACGCGAGGGTTGGCGCGCAGCGCGTCCAGCTTTTTGCCCAACAGCGTGTGGATGTAAATGTCCTTTCCGTCGAAGAAGTAATTCACCGGCACGACGTATGGCCAGCCCGAAGCGATACAGCCGAGCCTTCCCAAATTCCCTTCGCGCAAAATCGCCAGCGCGTCAGTGTCTCTGAGTTTGCCGATATTCATTTTTCCCCCTCCTGCAAACTTGATTTACGCACAATCTCGACCGAGCAAGGCGCGTGCGACGCAACCGCATATGAGACTGATCCGAGCAGAAAGCGCGTAAATCCGCGGTAACCGTGCGATCCGAGCGCGATCAGATCGGCTCCCCACTTCTTCGCCGTCTCGATGATCGTTTCCGCCGGACGGCCAACGATGGTCTCGCTCGTCAGTGTCAAAGGCGTCTCACGCTCGGCGCCGCTTTCGCGCAATCGCGAGATGGCGCGGTTGATCACCGATCCCGCCCGCTCGCGCTCCGCGCTTTCCAGCCTGAAGAAATGGCTTTCCGGCAGCGCCCACACCTCGGGCCCCGGCTCGAACGGCAGATGAATTATGGAAATGACGTGAACTTCGCTGCCCGGCGGCCAGGGGCGATTGGCTACCTCTTCCACAGCCGTATCGCCGAATTCGGAGCCGTCGACTGCAAGCAGAATCCTCATCGCCTTTCCATCGGCGCGGCGCGATTCACCGCGCCGCGCGATCTCGACAGAACATTCCGCGTGTGAAGTGACGGCGCGCGACACCGAACCGAGCCAGAGCCTCTCCAGCGCGTTGTAGCCGTGCGTCCCGACGACGATCAAATCGGCGCCCCAAAGTTCGGCCTCGTCGAGTATGGCCATTTTCGGATCGCCCTTGAGAGTTTTTGCCGTCACCTCTGTTTGCGCGCCGGCGATCTCGCCGAATCGCGCCATCGCTTGCGCCGTGTTCTCGACGGACCGCTCTTCAAAAATCCGCTCCCATTCCTCGTATGAGCCTGTCGGCATGGGCATCGCCCACTGTTGTGTCGGAAAAGGAATATCCGTTACGGAAACGATCCTCACCGTACTCCCTTCGGGCCACGGAGTTCGGGCGGTTTCCTCGACCGCCGCGAGGCCGGCTTCCGAACCGTCGACCGCCAACAAAATTTTCATCGCTTTTCTCATTGATTTTCACGTCGCATGATTGCGCAACGCCCTCCTGAGCTTCTCAAGGGCAATGCCTGTGCCGCGCGAAAATCCTTGCCTGGTAATGCGATGATCGATTGTGTTGGGGAAAATTACGAACCGGGAGGGGAAAAATCCGCAAGGCGGCAGGCGTCAGCCGCGCGGAGTGAAGCTCAGCGCGTAGGCGGCGCGCTAGGTTGGGCGGCACATTATGACGGACTGCCGCTATTGAGATCGCGAATCGCAACGCCCCACCAGCAGTATGACGACGACTTCGGAAATTGGGCGAGATACCCAGTCTCTAAAAGCTCGATCTGAAAGCCGCCCTGCTCGATCAGAGAGCGAATCGCCGAATCGTCATCAACCACGAGCACTTTCTCTTTTGGCATGTTCCTGCTTTCCTCTTATCTCATTCCGCTGTCATATCTGATGGTCACGTGAGTATACCTGCCAGGCTCAACCGTCACTGACTGCGGTGGCGGAGCATGCGGCGGCGCGCCGGGATTTGGCGAGATCGCTGTGAGCTTGTACTTGCCCGGCGCTAATTTGACGCGAAATCGGCCATCCTTCCCGCTTCGGATTGTCAGATGATCTCCACGATTGTCTTGGCCTCGAATCTCAATGGACGCCTCAAAAGGCTTGTCCGGGCAGGGCTGGTCCGGTTGCACGACAGGACACATGGGCCCGATTAAGACTTCGCCCCTAATCCCGCTGTCCGATAAATTGAGCGACCACTCAACTCCGGAGTGGGCGGCTGGCAACAAGACGCCGAGAAAAAAATAATAGTGAAGCGCATATTTCTTATTCGCAGTCTGGCCAACTTGGCTTACGCTTCTGTAAGCGCCCGCCTGACTACCTCGCCAACAGCCCTTTCAACTTCAGGCGATAGTCCAACACCGGCGGCGAAGTTTTTTGCTTCGATCCCGTAGACTACCAGACTCCGGGGAAGCTCGCCCAGGGCGCGCGCCAATTCGATCGCTTCGGCCACCCCGAACGCATGCGTCGGGCAGCGGAAGGCGTCTTTCAGGATCGGCCGCGCGTTCGCATCAAACCGGTGAATTGTCCCCGGCGCCGCGCCCGACATCACGGCGTCAATGATGATCACCGTCTCCGCGCCCCGCCAGGCCTCAATCAAGGCCGCGCCGTCGCCGGTTTGTTCGATAACAATGGCAGAGTCCGCGAGGCGCTCCTTCAACAGGCGAGCGACGATCAAACCAACCGCGTCATCGCCGCGATATTCATTACCGATTCCGAAGATCAATGGGAGGGAATGCGGTTGTAACATCTCTATTCGCGCTCGATTTCGAGCCGCAGAAAATGGGTCGCGCAGGAGATGCACGGATCGTAATTGCGCACCGCCTGCTCGCATCGCCGGGTCAATTGTTCCTTCGGCAGATCGAGATAGCGGAGCACGAACTGACGGAGATCGGTCTCGATGCGCTTCTGATTCTGCGAGGTCGGCGGGACGATCTTAGCGTCGGCGATCAGCCCCTGCTCGTCAATCCGATAGCGGTGATAGAGCAGTCCGCGCGGCGCTTCGGTGCAGCCATAGCCAACGCCCGCGCGCGGGACAACCTCGACCACCGCCTGATCCGGCGCTTCGTACTCGTCAATGATGCGCAGTGCTTCATCGCAGGCGTACAAAACCTCGACGCTGCGGACGATGACACTCCGGAACGGATTTCGGCATTCGGATGACAGGCCCGCTTCGCGCGCGGCCTCCTGCGCCATCGGCGACAGCTTGTCGAAATTCAGGTTGTAGCGCGCCATCGGCCCGGCCAGGTACGCGCCGCGACCTTTGAGCGTTGAATGTAGGGCGTTCGAGTAAGGCGTTTGCTCCTCGATCACGTGTTCATCGAATTCACTCGGCGCGATGTCCAAGCCACGGTTGGAAACAATCCGGCCTTCATTGAAAGGATATTCGTTTGTATGGCGGAGCGCGACGAATTCATAATCCTGCTCGAAATCGGGAAAGTCGAGCGTGGCGGTCCATCGCACAGTCTTCAGCGCCTCGTCGCGCGCCCGTTTCAACGCTTCGGCGAGCCCGAGCAGTTCGCGCTTCGCCGGGGGTTTGTAAAAGCCTCCGACGCGAACATTGATCGGATGAATCTCGCGCCCGCCGAGCAGCGCCATGATTTCATTGCCCGCCTTCTTCAGCCGCAGCCCGCGTTCGACGACGGCGCGATGATCTTTCGCCATCTCGAACGCGTCCTCATAGCCGAGAAAGTCCGGCGCGTGCAGCAGGAAGATGTGCAGAGAGTGGCTTTCTATCCATTCGCCGCAGTAGACAAGGCGTCGTAGCGCGCGCAATTGGCCGTCCACCTTGACGCCGAAAGCGTCTTCCATCGCGTGAACGGCGCTCATCTGGTAAGCGATGGGGCAGATGCCGCATATGCGCGACGTGATGTCGGGCGCTTCGCTGAAATGTCGCCCGCGCAGAAAGGCCTCGAAGAAGCGAGGCGGCTCGAAGATCTTCAGGCGAATATCTTCAACTTGGCCGCCCTTGACCTTGATGTACAACGCGCCCTCGCCTTCGACGCGGGCGAGGTAATCAACTTTGATCGTCCCGGTTTTCATGCGCTTCGCTCGCTTCGCGGAAGGCCGGGGCCCATGCGTTGAAGTTGCGGTAGACCTGCACAAGATCCAGTTCCCCAACGCCTAGGCCGCCGAACCACGCGCTCAAAGAAACCGTGTTCGGCGTCTCCTTCGGCCCGTAGCAACCGTAACAGCCGCGATTGTACGTCGGGCAAAGCGCGCCGCAACCGGCATGAGTCACAGGGCCGAGGCATGGCGTGCCATGCGCGACCAACACACACACGTTTCCGCGCCGCTTGCATTCCACGCAGACGCTGTGCGGCGGCGTGTTCGGCTTGCGCTCGTTGAGAAACGCGCTGATGACTTCGACAAGCTGGCGATGGTTGATCGGGCATCCCTGCAGTTCGAAATCCACTTTGACGTTCGCTGAAATCGGAGTGGACTGGTCGAGCGCGCTGATGTATTCGGGCCTGGCGTAAACAATATCGATGAACTCGCGTACATTCTTGAAATTCCTCAACGCCTGAATGCCGCCCGCGGTGGCGCAGGCGCCGATGGTCACCAGGTACTTCGACGCGCGGCGCACCTGCTGAATGCGCTCGGCGTCGCTGGGAGTCGCGATCGAACCTTCAACCAGCGACAGGTCGTAAGGGCCTTTGACTGTCGTGCGCGACGCCTCGACGAAGTAGGCGATATGCATCGCGTCAGCGATAGCGAGCAATTCGTCCTCACAATCGAGCAGGCTCAACTGGCAGCCGTCGCATGAGGCGAATTTCCAGACGGCGAGTTTTTTGCGTTTGCGCGCCATTTCAAATCTCCCGTTTGTTCAGCCACGGGCCGATGCGGTCGAATCGAAAGACCGGCCCGTCCTTGCAAATGAAAGTCGGGCCGAACATGCAGTGCCCGCAAAATCCGACCGCGCATTTCATGTTGCGCTCCATAGAAATGAAGATGCCTTCTTCACTCACGCCCCGCTTTTGAAGCTCGATCACTGTGAAGCGCATCATCACCTCCGGGCCGCAGATCATTGCGACGGTCCGCGCCGGATCGAAGTCCGCCCCGCCGACGAGCGTTGTGACGACGCCGATATGACCTCGCCAGTTCTGCCCCACGGGAACGTTGTCAACAGTCACCTCGACTTGCAGGTCGAATCTGCCGCGCCATTTTTCCAGCTCGCTTTGATAGAGGATGTCGCCGGGCGCGCGCGCGCCGTAGAGCAGCGCGACCCGCCCGTATTCTTCGCGCCGCGCGAGAATGTGATATATGACCGGGCGCAGCGGCGCCAGCCCGATGCCTCCTGCGACGATTACGACGTCCTTGCCCCCCGCATCTTCAACCGGCCAGTTCGCGCCGAACGGGCCGCGCACGCCGATCGCGTCGCCGCGCTTGAGCCTACCCATCGCCTTCGTCACCGCTCCGACGTCGCGCACGGTGTGCGTCATCGCGCCGGACTTCGCCGGATCTCCGCTCATCGAGATCGGGACCTCGCCTGCGCCGAAGACGTAGAGCATATTGAACTGGCCGGGGAGAAACGGAAGGCTGTCGCCTGCGTTGACGGGTTCGAGATCGAGTGTGAACGTGTCGCGCGTGTCGCGCCGCGCTCGCCGGACGCGCCAAGGCGCGGGCAGCATCGGATCGATTGTTCCCGCTGTCATCGGTCTATCATTCAATCGCGCGCTCCATAAACGTCCAACATTTGCAACCTTGTGGCGTGCAATCGGTCAGCGATGATTGCGGCGATCCGCTTGAGCAATTCATAGCCGAGGCGCGGATCCTCGTCGCATTTTCCGCGCAGGCATTTTCCGTCGAGCGTAAACGCCCGCGTCGTCTCAATCGCCCGGGCGTCGAAGCGCCATTTGTACGGCGGGATCAGCCACGACCAACCCAACACATCGCCCGCGCCCAGAGTCAGTATCGGCGCCGAGCCGCGCTCCGGCGTGAAGATTTCAAGCGCGACACGGCCTTCGCGAATGAGGTAAAAACGATCGGCGTCTTCGCCTTCGCGAAAGATCACCTGCCCGGCATCGAACCGCGCATTCTTCGCGCAGCCGGTGAGCAATCCAATGTCACCCTTCGTTAGATCGCGCAAGAAAGGATGCTCCGCCAACAAGGGTTCAAGCGTTTCCACCAATTCCCTCCCTCGGTTGTGAACCGGAAGACTCAGTTTCGCGAATGGCTCGCGTCTCTTCGGTGATGTCGATTCCCACCGGGCACCACGTTATGCAACGTCCGCAACCGATGCAGCCCGAAGTTCCGAACTGGTCTATCCACGTCGCCAGTTTGTGCGTCATCCACTGCCGGTAGCGCGATCTCGGCGTCGCGCGCACGCTGCCGCCATGAATGTAGGTGAAATCCACCGTGAAGCACGAATCCCACCTGCGCCATCGCTCGGCATGCTCGCCCCTCAAATCCGTCACGTCTTCCACAGTTGTGCAGAAACAGGTTGGGCAGACCATGGTGCAGTTGGCGCAGGTCAGACAGCGCGAGGTGACATCGTCCCAGCGCGGATGCTCATAGTTACGGTAAAGCAGCTCTTTAATATCGGCGGTCTCCATCACGCGCCCCATCTGTGTGGCCGTGTGAGCGACAATCTGTTCGGCCCGCGCCTGCTCTTCATCGCCGGCTTCACAATGTGTAATTTCACCGAGCGCTTCGGCGCCCCTTTCAGACCCGACCTCTACCACGAAGTAATGACGCCCGCCTTCCAACACTTCAGTCATGGCAAGATCGAACCCGAAGGTCGCTTTCGGCCCCGTCTTCATCGAAACGCAGAAGCACGTGCCGCCCGCCTGCCCGCAGTTGACCGCCACGACGAAACAGTCCTCACGCCGCGCCTGATAGACGGGATCGGTATACCGGTCATGCAGCAGGACTTTGTCCAGTACGGCGATGGCGTGCAGGTCACAAGAGCGTGCGCCGATGAAGGCGTACTTCGGCGGCTTGTCATCCTCGGGAATAATGTCGAAGCTCTTGCCCTGCCGTTCGGCGCGCCAGAGCCGCCGCTCCGGCGGATGCAGGAACTGCTTCCACGAATGCGGGCCGACAGTAAAACCGAACAGCGCCTCGTCATTACGCTTCTTCAAACGGTAGCTCCCGCCGTCCTGCTCATCAGTCCAGCCCATTGGAAGGTCGGCGACGGAATTTAAATGTTCATAGACAATCGCGCGATCGCGGACGGTGGGGCCGATAATCTGATATCCGCGGCGGGTGAGCACATCGAACAACTGCTGGAGATGCGGGCGTTCGAGTCTGAATTTGCCTTGAAACTGAGTCATGATCTTTTATCGTGAGCAAAATCAGCAGCAAAAGGCGTGCCGCCAAATATCTCTGATCATTGTCGGGTCGCTCCTTCCTTAATACGATGAGCCGACAGCGCAAGGCGGCTGTAGGCTTCAGCCACAACCCACGTCATTAGCACGGCTGCCGAGACCAGTGTTAGCATCTCAAGTGTGAGCGGCTCATGCCCCAGCAGCGTGCGCAAACTCGGAAGCAATACCGTCAGCAGTTGCACACCGACCCCAAGAATGACAGCCAGATGCAGCGCGCCGTTGAATTGCGGCGGGGCATTAATCCGCCGCGCCGGATACGCGTAAAACAACTGACCGATCGTCGCATGCAGAAAGATGGACGTGCGCGTTTGCATCACGCTAAAGCCTATGAGCGGCGCGGCCATGAGCAACGCGCCGCCGATCGCGCCCTTGAAGCAACCGGTGGCCAGGACAAACCGGAGCGACTCGCGGTCGAGCAGCGGGGCTTGGGGGTCGTGCGGCCGTTCTTGCATCACGCCGGGGTCTTTATCCAAGCCTAACGCCAGCGCCGGCGGGCCGTCCGTGACGATATTGACCCACAGCAGTTGCACGGCCGTCAGCGGCAGCAGGATCGCGCCAGTCTCGTCGCGCAACCCCATTAATGCTGCGCCGAACGCCCCTCCCACCACAATCAAGATTTCGGCCAGGTTGGTTAAGAATAGAAAACGAATGAATTTCTGGATGTTTTCGTAAATGTTGCGGCCCTCATCGATGGCCGCGACGATGGTGGCGAAGTTGTCGTCCATCAACACCAGGTCGGCGACCTCGCGGGAAACGTCGCTGCCGCGTTCGCCCATCGCCACGCCGACGTCCGAACGCTTGAGCGCCGGGGCGTCGTTCACCCCGTCTCCGGTCATCGCTACAATTTCGCCCCCCTGTTTAAGAGCTTTGACCAATCGGAGTTTGTGTTCCGGCGCGACGCGGGCGAAGGTGAGGCAATCTAATACATCACTGCGAAACCGGAAATTCACTTCGCTTGAATGCGATGGCGATTCCAAAGGCGAATTGGAGCGGTGATTGGGCGCTTGTGTCTCTCAATGGCCGTTGCGGAATGTGAGCGGCGCCCCACCAGGTTGGACTTGAATGAGTTACCGATTTTAGTCAATTAGATTGATACGCAGGATTCTATCGGTCAGGTTTATGCGACGCGGACGATTTCGACCGAACAGTGGGCGCGCGCGGCGACGGCGGATGACACGCTGCCGGTCAGAAGCCTCTCGACCCTCCCCACCCCTCTTGCGCCGACGAATATACAGTCGGCGTTCCAACCTTCGGCCTCGTTAAGCAACAGCGCTTTCGGCTCTTCTTCCTTAATGACGACCGAAGGTAGCAGTCCGGCCTGTCTCAGCTTTTCGAAAGCCGCATCGATCGCCACTTTGACTCTGGCATGCTCGTCCGCGATCCATCCTGCGATCTGGCTTAACATAGGCTCTGAGGTCGCGGTCGGAATCCTCCAGCAGGCATGGACGATGCGCGCTTCGCTGTATTCGGGCCAATGGCGCGAAGCGACGGCATTGACCGCATCTTCTGAACCTTTTGAGCCGTCAACGCCGATGATCACCCGGAGCGGCCTCGCGGGTCTTTCACGACGGGCGCGCGCAACGCGGACTGTGCAGCGGGATTCGTGCGCCAGCTTCAAAGAGGCGCTTCCGAAAAAGATTCGCCCGGCCGCCCTTCTGCCATGTGAGCCGACGACGATCAAATCCGGATTCCACGCTTCGGACTTTTCAAGAATCGCGCTCCCCGGAGACCCGACAGCCACCTCAGGCTCGATCTCCCATTCGGGCATCAATGATTTGACGCGGGCGGCCCCCCGCCGAGCCGTCGCCTTTATTTGAACCAGTTCGTCCATGCCTTCCATCAACTCGAACCCCGACGGCGCCAGCGACCAGCTCTCGATTACCGAAAGCACAACCGCAGTGGCTTCCCTCGGCAACCCGGCCCGGCGCAGATCGTCGATCGCGGCGTCAGCGTATTCCGAGCCGTCATAACCAATCAGTATTTTCATCCGCCCTTTCATCACAGCCTCCCGATTCTCTCGACCACACCCAGCCTCCCGCTCCCGATCTCTTCACGCTGCGCTTCAATTGGCCAACCGCAGCTACCCCCTGCTGGCAGCTGCGGCTGGGTTGGAGGCTACAACAGAGTCATGTCTGCCGCGCCTTAAGCTATTTAATTTTGACCTCGACATTTTTCGGCTTGGCCTCTTCGCGCTTGCCCAACGTCACTCGCAAAATCCCGTCCTTGAACTCCGCGTTGACCTTGTTCGTGTCAACGAAGCCAGGCAGCGTGAAGCTGCGCGTGAATTCGCCGTAGTTGAACTCGACGCGATGATAATTCTCCTTCTTGGTCTCTTCGGAAAGTTTGCGCTCGCCGTGAATCGTCAGTATGTTGTTTTCAACCGAGACGAGCACGTCTTCCCTCTTCACCTCCGGCAATTCGACCTTGACCACGATCTCATTGTTGTTCTCGTAGATGTCGCAGGCCGGCGCCCAGGTGGCGAGCGACCAATTCTCGCCGCCGAATCTCATGAACGGATCGAAGCCTTCGAAAAACCTCTCCGGGAATCGACGGAAAGGGTCGAAGCCCATCAATTCACGAAGGGCCTTCATTGGGGCCATTGCTGTACCAGTTTTGTCTGTCATGACTGCATCCTCCAATCTTAAAAAACAGCCGTTGATTTCTTTGATACGTTCGGAACCATCGCCGCCGCGCATGCTTCATCGGCGCCAAGGTTCAATCGCCTTAGGCGATTGTGCGATTTCGGTTCCCGCACACGGATAGAGCAACAACCGTGCCTTCTGCCGGCGGTACGGATAATCAAGTGAAATCATCACCTGGAACTCTGAGAGCTAAGTTCGTGAACCCCTGCTGCGGAAAATGACCGCGTATTTTTAGCGCCCGCCGCGGATATTTCACCAGAAGACTCATTCGCCTCGCCCACACATTAGCAAAAGCGTTGTAGAAACGAGGTTCTTCGCGGCGTCAGACACGGTACGGGGTTTGCGACTGCTCGCCGGCGAGGAGAGATCGAATGCTCTTCTCCTCATTCTCTTTGACCGAACCCCAGGTGTTTTGACTCGCCTTGATATAGGAGCAAAGTATGAAAAACATCACGAATTCCTTAATGCCGCTCGCCGCTTTGGTTCTCTTCGTAACTTGTCTGGTCAGCGTTTCTGGTCTCCTGGTGGTATTGCTGACATCGGTGGGATTTGCGGATGGAGTACCCTTGTTTTACTACCAGAAATTGAACGTAGGTGTAATTTCGGTCGCCTTACCGATAGTGGGAATGATTCTCTTCGCCGCAATTTTGATCGGGCTTCCAAGAAAATCCGCAGAAGCCGCCAAACTAACCGTCATCGAAGGCCCTGCAAACTTGTCAGTGAGTGAAGAAGGGAAAAAGGAAGAATCTCTGGCAAAAGCGGCTTGATCGAAAATCTGTATAGTGACATTGTGACTGACCGGCTTGAAAGGACGCGTCGCCATCATTCCTGACACTGCTTGGGCCTGGCGACGCGTTGTGGAATACTCCGTAGCGGAAAAGCTCATCTCGCAAACTAATCAGCCGGCTGCGCCTCGAAAGGCTTCTGAATGGATTCAAGGTATTTCACCAGATTGTTAATGTCAGCGCGGCTCAGGATCATGCCCCACACTGGCATGTCTCTCTGGCCATGCGCCGGCGACGATAGATCGCCTGCGATCTTCTTGCGAACCTCTTCCGCCGGGAACTTGCCAGCTTTCGCCTGGATTCGGCGAAGATCGGGCGGCCGCTGTTTGAGCGAAGACGCGACCGGCCCATTGCCCGAGGCGTCCATGCCGTGACAACTCGCGCAAAGACTCAGGTATAACTTTTTGCCTCGAGCAACTTGCTCATTGTTTTGCCCCGCTTGTCTGGCCTGAACCGAATAGAACATCAAGCACAACGATGCGAGGACGACCAACGACACTACTCTATGTCTCATATCAAATCCCTCCTATAAAACGGTTGTGGTTTATTACCATTGATTCGGCTGGCGCGGATTAAGATGGAACATCGCTTCGCTCCTTTTTCAGCGACGCGTCCATTTCAGATTTTGGATCGTTCTCAACCTTATCCACTGCCGATCCCCCCAGTTGCATTTCGATGATCTCGGCTGAAAGCGCCAGAAAATCGTATGCGGTGACGACGCCGATCAGTCGGCCGTTTTCTACTACCGGAAGGCAGCCAACTTTGCGCCGGCGCATAATTGTCAATGCTTCGATCGTGGGCGTTTCGGGCGCGACTGTCAGCAGGTCGCGGATCATAATTTCCTTCACGGTAACTTCCTTTGCGCTGCGGCTCAGCAGGCCTTGGGCGAGCAATCGCAAAAGATCGCGGTGCGAGACCAGCCCGACCAGCCCCCCCTCATCGTCTTCGACGAGCACATGACGAATGTGTCTCCACTCCATTACGCTGGCAGCCAGGTCAACCAGGTCGTCCGGTCGCACCGTAAACAGGTCGGTTGACATTAGATGAGCTACGGTTTGATAACTCCGGCTCCAATCGTTTGATCCATTCAATGTGGCCGGCGTCCATCGCGAGACGGGCGCGCCACTGCGGCTGCCCACCAGCATGGCTTCGGTCAATGCTCGAAGGCGCGTCTCCCGCGTACCTCGTTCGCCCATAGCCGCGAGCGAACGCAGCGACCATAACGCGCCGGTTTGGTCACGCCCGACGCGCTCTTCGATTACGTCCAGGTAGCGGCTGCGGTCCTCCGCGTCCACGCCGGCCCGTTTCAAACCTTCGCGCGCCATCGGCAGCAGATGGTCAATGATCAACGTCGAAGCCGGCCAATCCCGCCCGCCGACCCAGGCGAGTTGGGCCTTCAATCCGTATCGCGCCGCGGCGAAGAAATTGTTCTTCGAATCGTCGAATGTCATCAGCTTTTCGACCTCGCCATACTCGTGGGGGAGCGCCGTCATCAGGCCGTAAAAGAACGCGGCGTTCGCCATCTCGTCAATGATTGAAGGCCCCGCAGGCAGCGGTCGGTGTTCGATACGCAAATGGGCGGCGCCGCCATTGACGCCGTAACAGGGCCGATTCCACCGCCATACTGTGCCGTTGTGCAAACGCAACGCGGCAAGTTCAGGTAAGGCGCCGCGAGCCAAAGCGTCGAACGGATTATCATCAATCTCTGTTGTCAGAATGACGCGGAACCGCGCAATCTCTTCGCGGAAGATTTCAATGACCGAGTCTTTGATCCAGCCTTCACCAAAACTCGCCCTCGGCGGATGGCTGCGCGCCTGACGAGCGGTCGAGCGTTCATCGTTCGAATGCTGAAACAGGGCCACACGGGTTTCGTGCCATAGGCGATGACCGATGAGCAGCGGTGAATTGGCGGTAACCGCCAGCAGCGGCGCTGAGATCGCCTGCGCCAGATTGTAGAGTCGGGCGAACTCTTCCGGCCCGACCTGCAAATGAACCTGGAAGCTGCAGCAGCAGGACTCAAACATCAGGTTGTCGTGAGTGGCGTGAAGCTCGTCGAGCCCCTTGATGTGAATGTTGAACGCGCTGCCGCGCAACTGATTCAGCGCGCGACTCAACTCATGATAGCGGGGGATCGGCGTCATATTGTCGAGCGTCAAGTCAGATTGGCGGATCGTGGGCAGGATGCCTGTGAGAAGAACGTCCGCGTCGCAGCTTCGGGCGGCGCGGCTGGCAATGGTCATCAATTCAGAAAGCTCCTCCTCCATTTCGCGCAAGCCACGGCCCGCCAATGGGCGCGGCAAAAGATTGGCTTCGAGATTGAATTTCCCAAGCTCGGTCGTCAGCCGGCGATCGTTAGCGTTTTTCAGAACCTCCAAGGCTACAGGGGCCGGCCGCATCGCCCGGTCAATCAGGAACATCTCCTGCTCAGCGCCAATGAGACACACGCCGCTCTCGATCCTGCCCGTTTCGATCATCTGTTCGAGCGCGGCCACATCGGCAAGCAAAGATTTCATGAAGGCCTGGGCCTGATAGGCGTCATATTTAGTCGAGACTTTATGCTCACCCATAGATCCTCCACATATTTATACATTTGTATGTTCGCGCCTTTGTCAGCGCGCGTTGTGGATAGAAGCGGGTGAATTACCGCAATAAATGTGCCACTCGAAAACAGAATGCTTGACTGAAGTAAAAGCGTCTATCTTGCGGAAAATGGCCACATGAGTGAGTACTTTTACGCAGTTTCGAGGCGCTGAAGTTATCATTTTGCGGAAAGCAACCTGAATTATGTCGGTATTATCACCGGATGCAGAAGAGCAGAATAGTGATGGTCGTCACTACAAAATAACACATCAACACAATCGCGCCCACGATGAGCGCCAGGCTAATGGTTTTCGCCGACAGCGAGACTTTGCTCTGCGCGCTCTCCGATCCTGAGTCATTGCAGGAAATATTTCGGGATGGTTATCTGTAAAACCGCTCCATCCTGCTTTGGAGAAGGCGATTGGCGAGAAGCGCCTGAATTGCTTTATTCTGATTGACTGGAAATCCCACACTGAAAGAATGAAACGATGTCAAGTCAGGCTATCGATAAAAGTGATGCCGAACACCAATTCCGGCGTGAACTTGGAACCTATGGTGGGCAGACGGCCGGCCCGCTGGTGATATGCATTGGCGGCATTCATGGAAACGAACCCGCCGGCGCTCTGGCTTTGCGGAGAGTGTTACGGCGGCTTCATGAGGCGGCCCCTCCTTTCAAAGGCGAGTTGGTCGCCTTCGCCGGGAATCTGGGGGCCTTGAATGGTGGAACACGTTATTTGAGCCGAGACCTCAACCGGATGTGGACGCCGGAGCGCCTGGATCTGCTCAAGGATCAGGCCTGCGGAGCGCCCACAGAGTCGGAAGAGCAAGAGCAACGCGATCTGTCTGCAGTGATTTGGTCGGCGCTCACCAGAAAACGTGGTGATGTGATCTTCCTTGACCTGCACACTACCTCATCTGAAGGCGCGCCATTCGCCGTCATCAGCGACACGCTAATCAACCGCCATCTGGCGATGCGGCTCGGCGTCCCGGTCATTCTCGGACTTGAAGAGAACCTTGACGGGACAATTCTCAATTACATCAACGAGTTTGGATATGCCGCCGTCGGGTTTGAGGCCGGCCAACATCAAGCGCCATCATCGGTGGAAAATCACGAAGCGGCGATCTGGCTGACGATGGTCGAAGCCGGCTGCTTGCCTCCAGAAGACGCGCCCGACCTGCTCGCCCTTCGCCGAAAATTGACGCAGGCGTCGAGTGGATTGCCGCCCGTGCTTGAACTGCGTTACCGGCACGCGATTCAAGAGACGGATGAATTTGTTATGGAGCCCGGATATACGAACTTTCAGCGAGTTCAAAAAGGGCAGGCGCTCGCCAAGGATCGTCGCGGGGAGGTGCGGGCGCCAGAGAGCGGATTATTGTTTATGCCGCTTTACCAGCGGCAGGGGGAGGACGGCTTCTTCCTCGTCCGCGAGGTAGGACTATTCTGGCTGAAAGTCTCGGCCTGGATGCGGCATCGAAAGCTGGATCGGATTTTAACCTGGCTACCGGGAGTCAATCCTTTGCCGGACGATCAGTCTGCGCTGGTCATAGATACCAGGATCGCCCGCTGGCGCCTGATTGAAATCTGTCACTTGTTGGGATTCCGCAAGCACTCTCAAGAACAAGGGAGATTGATCGTCAGACGCAGGCGACAATCGCCCGAACAGCGAAACGGAACAGCTTGAAAGGGAGCATCGCCATCACTCCTGACAATGCTCAAGTCTGGCGACGCGTATCAATCGGATCATAGTCTCGCTGGTCACTTCCCAAATAAATCTGGCGAGGACGAGCGATCTTCTGCTCCGAATCAAGAAGCATCTCTTCCCATTGCGCGATCCAACCGGCGGTGCGCGGAATCGCAAAGAGCACCGGGAACATATCGACCGGGAAGCCCATCGCCTTGTAGATGATCCCGGAGTAGAAATCCACGTTGGGATAGAGCTTGCGGCTGACGAAGTAATCGTCATCGAGCGCTATCCGTTCAAGCTCCAGAGCCACATCAAGGAGTTTGTCTCTGCCGGTCACTTCAAAGACCTCATCGGCCGTCCGCTTAATGATCCGCGCGCGGGGGTCGTAGTTTTTGTAAACGCGATGGCCGAATCCCATCAGCCTGAATTCCCCTGCCTTCACCCGCTTGACGTATTCGGGCACGCGATCGACTGAACCGATTTCGTTGAGCATCCGCAGTACCTCCTCGTTCGCCCCGCCGTGTAGCGGTCCGTAGAGGGCCGCGGCCGCCCCGGCCAGCGCCGAGTAAGGGTCGACGTGAGAGCTGCCGATGCTGCGCATCGCGTTGGCGCTGCAGTTCTGTTCGTGATCGGCGTGGAGAATGAAGAGAACTTCCAGCGCCCGTTCGAGCGCAGGATTGGGCTGATACTTCAACTCGGTGGCCTTGAACATCATGTTGAGGAAATTGCCGGCGAAGCTGAGGTCGTTGTCCGGGTAAGCGTAAGGCAGCCCCGTCCTGTGGCGATAAGCGAATGCCGCAATCGTGGCGACTTTGGCGATCAACCGGTAGGTCTGCTTCCGCCGCGAGTCCGCGTCAAAAATGTGTTTCGCATCTGGGTAGAAGGTAGACAACGCGCCCACAGTGCCGATCAACATCCCCATCGGGTGCGCGTCGTAATGGAAGCCGTCCATGAACTTCTTGATGTTTTCATGGATGAAGGTGTGATGCGTGATGTGCCACGTCCATTCCTCCAACTGCGCTTCGGTCGGCAGCTCGCCGTACAGGATAAGATAGGCCACTTCCAGGTACGAGCTGCGCTCCGCGAGCTGTTCGATGGGATAGCCGCGATAGCGCAGAATGCCCTTATCCCCGTCAATGAAAGTGATCCGGCTTCTACATGAGGCCGTATTGGTAAACGCCGGGTCATAACTCATCAGGCCGAAGTCGTCATTCGAGACTTTGATCTGTCGCAGGTCCATTGCACGGATCGTTCCGTTTTCAATCGGGATTTCATATCGCCTGCCGGTTCGGTTGTCAGTGACGGTCAGTGTATCGGAGATCATTGTTTCCTCCTCGAATTCTGCGTTGGTTTCTGATTTCTATACCGCGACGGGCTTAAAGCTGTGAAGAGCGCGCACATATTGGGCGCGCTCGAACTCGCCCAGATTCGCGCAATGGATCTGGCTCATGCTGCCTCGCAATTGACTGACCGATTCGTATTCGCGTTCTTCCATCCACTGCCGCAGGCCCTGTTCGATCAGGCTGATGTGGTTGACGCCGTGCCGCAGCAGGACGGAGCAGAGCATTGTGACGTTAGCGCCGGCCATCAGCATCTTGATCACGTCCTGCGTCGTGTGGATGCCGCTCGTGGCCGCCAGATCGGCCTGGATGCGGCCGTAAAGGATCGCGATCCAGCGCAGCGGGAGCCGCAGCGCCTGCGGCGCGCTCAGGATCACGTTGGGCCGGACCACGAGGTTGTCGAGGTCAATGTCAGGTTGATAAAAGCGGTTAAATAGGACCAGACCGTCGGCGCCCGCCTCATCCAGACGCCTGGCCATATTCGCCAGGTTACTGAAGAAAGGACTCAGCGCAAAGAGGGAAAAGATTGAATCTCTCTCTCCCACTTTGCGCCCCTCGTGTCTTGGTGAGTCGCGCCACACTTTTCTTTTTCCGTTTAGCTTGGGATTCTGTGCGCCTTGGCGACGCCCGCGAACTGAATCTCACGCACTTCACGAACCCCGTAGGCGGAGTTTCGCGGGGTGAGCAAGACATTGAATTCCTTCGCCGGCTTGCGCTCCACAGGCTCACAATGGACCGCTACGACGAGCTGGTCGCGTTTTCCCGCCTTCATCGTGTAGATGTAGAGGCACGGCTTGCCCTCAGCCATCTTTGCGTCATCGTGGTAAATCAGGTACTGACCGCGCAGCAACGCGCCCTGCAGTTTCACCACCTCGGTGAATTCGACCACCGCCTCTTCGCGCTGCGGGTTTCCAATCACTCTATTTGCCGCCGGCGCGTTGATGAACGCGAGCGTCGCCAGCAGAAGTGGGATCGCCAGAATCATACGTTTCATAACAAGGCCTCCTTACTTTTCGGCTCTCGGCCGATTGTTTCTGCATTGCTTTTTGTTTGATAACGAAGTGAACAAATTGTTCGTATCTTTACCTCGCAATTATCGCGCCAACCGAATAAGCGTTCCTCATCGCCGCATCGCGGACAGTTTCCGACTCGAGGCAGTCTCTTCGAGATCCGGCGCCGCGAATTTCTACGCAACAATTGCGGGATTCTTCCCAGTCGCAACGGATTTTGCAGCCTGAATATCCCAACACTCATCGCTTCGAGCGTTGTTAATTAAGGCCCGACGCACATTTAGGCTAATGATGATCTGCTTTCAATGCGGTTACGACGAACCTTGGCAGGGGGATTGCAACCAATGATAGCGAGGAGGTGTGATATGAAAATCCTGTTGGCTACTGACGGCTCAGATTGCAGCAAGGCCGCTGTCAATGCGGTCGCGGAACGCCCGTGGCCCGAAGGCAGTGAAGTGAGGATTGTCTCTGCGATTGAGATTCCATACGCGCCCACGACCGAAACCTGGGTGTTGCCCGACAATTACTACACAGAATTGGAGAGGGCGGCGAAAGAGCGGGCGGCGGCGGCGGTCAAATACGCGGTCGAGCGGATTGAGTCCGGAAAAGCCTCCGGACTTGAGATTATCACAAAAATCATAAGCGGCTCCGCCAGAGAGGTGATCCTGGACGAGGCCGAAAGATGGGACGCCGATTTAATCGTGCTCGGATCGCACGGCTACAACGGATGGCAGCGCTTCCTGCTCGGCTCGGTTTCACACGCCGTCGCCACGCATGCGCATTGCTCCGTCGAGATTGTGCGGCAAAAGCCGGTCACGAAAAAATAGAAGGGGAATGTATGGCGAATCGAATGAAAATCCTCGTCGCTTACGACGGCTCGGAGTGCGCCGACGCCGCGCTGGACGACCTGCGGAGGGCCGGCCTGTCCTCGGACGCGCAGATCAAAGTCCTGTCGGTCGTCGAAAACTGGCTGCCGCCGCCGTCCGGGCTTGAGCTTATCGAGCAAATTGGCAGGGATCATGAGTATTTGATATTGGCGCGGCGCGGCGGAATACGCTTGGTTTCCATGGAGCCGGGCTGGGACGTGAAGTCTGAATCAGACGTGGGGTCTCCGGCCACGGTGATCATCGAGAAGGCCGATGAATGGGGAGCAGATTTGATCGTCGTCGGGTCGCATGGGCACACTGCGCTCGGACGGTTCTTTTTCGGCAGCGTTTCACAGAAGGTGTTGCATGAGGCGCGCCGCTCGGTGCGCGTGGCGCGAGGCCGCATCGAGGAACCTGATACGCCGGTCCGATTAGTCATCGGCGTCGACGGTTCCAAAGGCGCCGAAGCCGCGGTCGAAGCTGTAGTCGGGCGCAAATGGCCAGCGGGCAGCGAGGTCCGCATTGTCAACGCCACTTGGGCGACACCTCAGATTACCTCTGACCGCGGGGTCGGCCCGATCATCAAATGGATCGCCGAAGAGAAGGCCAGAGTCGAAAAGATGATTGACGAGGCCGCCGGCAAACTCCGCGCAACCGGGTTGAGAACCGACGTGGTGGTGAAAGAAGAAGAGCCGAAGCGATTGCTGATGGCCGAGGCGGAAAGCTGGGGCGCCGATTGCATCTTCGTCGGCGCGAGGGGAATTGGCCGGGTCGAACGCTTTCTGCTCGGCAGCGTCTCATCCGCCGTTGCCGCGCGCGCGCATTGTTCGGTCGAGGTCGTGCCCGATCGGAAGGAACGATGACTGTGAATCCGAAATGGAGGTTGGGCAAGTTGTTTTTTCTGTTGACTCTGGCGCTGCTCTGGCCCGCGGCCGCAAAGCGGAACAGCGCGGCGCAGAAGGCGGAGCCCGACTATAAGAACAACAACTGCGTCAGTTGCCATTCGAGAGTGCTCGAACCGCTGCGCCTGGGCAATCGCTATCTCGATTGGCAATTCTCTCGACACCGGGATGAGGGCGCCAGTTGCGAAAAATGTCACGGCGGCGACCCTTCCGCAGAGGATAAGCAGAAAGCGCACGCCGGAGTGTCGCCTGCGTCCGACCAACAGAGCAGGCTGCACTGGAAGAATCAACCGGAGACCTGCGGCGCCTGCCACCAGAACGTGGCGAGCGCCTTTGTCGAGAGCGCGCATTACAAGCGGATCAACGGCATAGGACTGGGGCCGAGTTGTAACACGTGCCACGCCCACATGGCGAAGAAGGTGATCTACTCTCTGGACGAAACAGCCGACCTCTGTTCACGATGTCACGATTCGATAAACTCTCTGAAGCCGAGACCGGAGATTCCAGCGCGCGCGAAAGAGACGATGATGGCGCTTCAGCGCGCCGACTACGTGATCCGCTGGGCCAGGCTGCTGTTAGACAACGGGCGAAGGGTGAATCTGTGGCTCAATGAGGAGACGAATGAGTTTAAGACCGCGGAAGACGGGCTCCGCGAAGCCAGAACTAAATGGCACACGTTCGATCTCGACGCCGTCCGCACACAGGCTGACGAGGCCTTTCTCAAGGGTACAAAGGTGAGGGATAGATTGCGGAAGAGGCTCGGGGCTGAATGAGCCGAGCCAGATATGATGGATCAACCCTCGGCGAAAACTTCCAACGCCCGTTCATCGTGAAATTCGCGGCGCCGCGAGCGCAGAAGGCGGCGCTCGGGATCAAATACTAAAGCTCTGAGATTGAAAGGCGGCGCATCATCGCGCGCCGCTTCGGTTGATGCGCATCCATGCGTTCCAGGATTCCGTTGAGAAACCGGACGGTCTCGACGATGTAAGGCCCTTTATTCAGCGTCACGCATTTTGAGTCCCGCCTAAAGGCGGATGAACTCCGGCCGCCTAAAGTTGGGACTCAAAACGCATATTTCATCGTTTTGGGGCGTCGTAACGCGACGTGAAAGCTTTTCATTCTTATTGCCAGGTTCTCATTGATGGCGCCTGCCACAATGGCCATTGCGAGCCATAAGAACGCCGAGCGCCGCTCCCAATCCCATTCCGATGCCGAAAGAGACGCCGAGCGCGCTGAATGGGCGCTGTTTGATTCGATACTCCGCGTCGTCAACCAGGTCTTCCGCCGCGCGGCGGCCACGTTTGACAGTGCGCCTTGCCTCGCCAAGTTTATCTTCGACGGCTTCCTTCACGCGTTTGACGTCGGCCCCCAACTGGTCACGAACTTCTATGGTTTTTTCGAGTATCTCGGCATGCATTGTTATTCCCTCCTTGATTAGTGAATTCGACGCCTGAAGTAAGAGCAAACCGAATGCCGTAGCGCTGTTTCCACATATCCTTCGTTATCAGGCCGACTTCAGAGCGGTTCGGGATCGGAAGGGGAAAAGCCACTCAGCGCGAGCGGGATTTTCCGCTGGCCATTCGGCAATAATCCACAGCTCGATACTTCCTTCCCGCCAATTCCTCACTTTACCGAAGAACACTCATTGCTCGGAGAGAAGCGCGCTCATTCCAAAATCATTGCGCTAAAAGGGAGAGAGAGTGATTAGCAAGTTGCTGATTGTGCTCGGCGTCCTGATCGTCGTCGCGCTAACGACTTTGACCATCCTCCGCCACAGAGATTACGGAATGATGGAACGTTGATTGTTCTTTCGCATTGACGCTACTCAGGCTCCGCGGCATCGGCTTCCGCAAGCGGGTCGCTGTCATAAACGATCACGACCATACCGATAGTGGCGATCTCGCTGAACTCTCGCGATGCGAACATCGGTATGCGAATGCAGCCGTGGCTGGCGGGATGGGCGGGAACCGACGGATTGCCATGGATGGCTATACCGCCGTAGATGTAATTCGGGTAGTAGAGCAACCCGAGCGGGCTTTTTCGCCATCCTTCGATCTTGCGATAGACCTTGAACCTGCCCGTCGGGGTGACTGCCTGCCGCGTCACTCCGCCTTCGGTAAAAAACTCGCCGGAACCCGATGAGATCGGCAGAATGCGCAGATCGGCGCCAGGGACATCGACAACAAACAGAACCTGCCGGTGGAGATCGATCTCGATGTGCGGGTAGCCTACCTCCAATACCCGCGGACTCTGCGCGGCGCGCAAAGCCTCAAGCTCCTCGATAGTCAAAACGCCGGTCCGCTCGCGGCCTTCGATCTTCTGAAAGGCGATCAACGCGTGGCGCAGTGAGACCTCATTCCCTGTAACATCCAGGTTGACCCAATAGCCGAACTGATCGAGAAGCTCTCTGGCCTCCGAAATTTCTTGTTCTGACAAGGTCCTCGCCGGCCGTTTCGTTTTCTTGACCGGCGAGGTATGCTGATTTTTTGGTTGCTGGCTTGGTTGCGGATCTTGCACAGCGCCTGCATTCACAAAGACCAATAACATAGATGCCCCCGCCAACAGGCCTTGCTCCGCGATTCGAATTAGGCTTTGAGGCGCCAGTTTTTGAATTCGATTTCTCATACGCCGAAGTGGAGTGCAAATGAAGGACCATTGAAGAAGCGCCCATTTTGCTGAGGATAACCGGCTGACAATCAGGGAGCTCTGCGCGAGATTGCGCAACAGATCGCGGCTGGCGCGCAAAATTCCGCAACGATGAGATTCGAGCGAGTACTGCATACTCTCTCACTCAGACAACCTCACAACCGCAGCATCGCGCCGTCTCGCAGAACCAAGTCCATGGAAAAATCCGATAACGAATTGGCGATGGAAGTCGATATAGTTTCTATAATTGCCCGCCAGATTCGCGCGGAAGCCGAATCGTGAATGTGGAGCCTCGGCCCGGCGTGGAGGTCACATCGACCCGCCCGCCGGGCGCGCGGGCGATGCGTTTGACCGCTGGCAGCCCCAATCCCGCGCCGTTGGGATTCGTGCTGAAAAACGGACTGAAGATTCTCGACAGGTCCTCCACAGGCACACATATTGCTTCTCGACAGTATTGAAAGGACAAATGCTTGACGATCGCGTGAGAGTTCAAGCGTCGAGAAGATCATGTACACCATACCGCGATATTGCACTTTAGACGGAGTCACAGAGATCAGCCCGTTGCTTGAAGGCGTGACGCTGATGGCGCTGGAAGCCTGTGATACGATCCGGGCGCGGACGCGCAACAGCGACTATGATATCTTCCTGCTCGACCCCAAATCTGGACGCGCGCTTGTGCAGGGCGGGAAATATTTCGCCGAGCCTGTGGAGGCGACCGTGAGCGGCTCGACTTTCGGTGGCTGTATGCTCAAGCTGGGCTGGATAGGCGTCGGACTTCGGATGGAGTTTTACATAAACGGAAAGCGCACTGTGACCTCGCCAGTTCAGTCACTGCGCGTTGAGCGTGTTGATTTCGACGCCGACCAGTTCGATGTTCATTCAATCTCGGCCTGAGCGCAGAATACTCAAGGCCAGGTAAATTCCCAACGCGAGCGCGAAGAAGAATCCGACCGCGAACATTACGCCTGCCCAGTTCTCCCATCCCAGGGGCCGGTAAACCGAAAGTAGCGTCGCAAGCCCTACGATAAAAGCGGCCGCTAGAATCCCCAGCACGATTCGATTGGCTATGCGTTCCAGCCTTTTGATCAACGGCTCGAAGCTTTCAGGGCGCATGCCGAACTCGAAGCCGCTGCGCTCGATCGCGCCGATCAGCCGTCGCAACTGTTGCGGGACCTCCGCACCCAGCCACGCCATGTCCAAACTCGCGCGTTTCAGCTTTCGCATCCAGCGCGCCGGCGAATAGAGCCTGAGAAGGAGTCGGTTCGCGTAAGGCTCGATGACGCTGAGGAGACAAAAGTCGGGATCAAGGCGCGCCCCCAATCCTTCTGTGATGATGATCGTTTTGAGCAACAGCGCCAGGTTCGACGGCAGGCGCATCCGATGGCGGCGCACGATCGCCAGAGTGTCGTCGAGCAAGGGCGTCAAAGCGATCTCTCCGAGCGGCCGTCCGTAATATGGCGAGATCAGATTCTCCAGATCTCGTCGCAACCTGTCGCGATCGATGCGCGACGCCGCCACGCCCATTTCTAGCAGCGCGTCCACCAATTGATCGCAATCAGCGCCTGCCAGCGCGAGCAACAGCTCCGCCAATCGTTCCTGCAATCTCTCATCCACCGAGCCGACCATGCCGAAATCAATCAGCCCGAAGCGCCCGTCAGGCTCTATGAAGAAATTGCCCGGATGCAGGTCGGCGTGAAAAAAGCCGTCTTCAAAGATCATCTTGAGGATGACTTCCGTACCGCTTTCGGCCAGGGCGCGGCGGTCAAGGCCGTTGGCTTCAATCGAGTCAAGGTCACTGACCTTTACGCCGCGAATGCGTTCTAGAGTGAGAGCGCGCGAGGTCGTCATCTCCCAGAAGACGCGCGGGATGTGAACCTTCGGATCGCCGGCGAAATTTCGCGCGAAGCTTTCGGCGTTTCTGGCCTCCTGCAGATAGTTCAATTCCGACCGCAGCGTCTGAGCGAATTCCCGCGCGAGTCCTTCGACGTCGTAGAGGGCGGCGAATTCCCAATGGCGGCTCATAGCCGAGGCGAGGTTTTGCAGAATCTCGAGGTCTTCCTCGACCTGTTCGACCACGCCCGGACGGCGGACTTTGACGATCACCTCCGCGCCGTCGCGCAGAGTCGCGGCGTGAGCCTGGCCGATCGACGCCGCGGCGAGAGGTTCGAGGTCGAAGCTGGCGAAGAGCGCGCTCGCCGGCTGGCCGAGTTCCGCCTCGATCATCTCTTTCGCCGTCTTTGAATCGAAAGGCGGCGCGGAGTCCTGCAACTTCGCCAACTCGGTTTGATATTCGGGTGGCAGCAGGTCGGCGCGCGTCGAGAGGAACTGGCCGAGTTTGATGAATGTCGCGCCGAGTTCCTCGAGGGCCAGCCGGACGCGCTCAGCCGTCTTGAGTGATTCGGCTTTGGAGCCCTCGCTCAGGTCAGATCGGAAAGGGATGAAACGCTCCAATCCGCTCGCGTCGCGCAGCCATCTCAGCCCGTGGCGAGTCAGTACCTCGGCGATCTGCCGGTGGCGGCGGAAGTGTAAATCAGGCACAGCCAATAAGCTCATTGTTTACGTCCGATGTTCTGGTCGCGCAGAGATTCGCGCGACTCTCTGTCGCCGATTTCGCTAATCATCTTTCATCTCCTCGATTGAAGACTGCAACGAGTGTGCCCTAGCAAATGAAGCTTATTTTCCAATGCCTGAGCAATGAAACTGCGGAAAATTACGACCGGCCGGGCGGAAAATTCCGCACAGTAAGCGGTATTCGGCTTGTCGCCGGCAAGGTTCGCGCGGCAAACGAACAGCAATCGCGCCCACTTTTCGGGTTCGGCGAGAACGTTTGTTTGAGGCGCGGAACTTGCAGGAACAGGTAGATGAATGGGAAGAGATAAATCCCATAGGCCGTGAATAAGTGTGAAGGAGAAGATCAATATGGCTCATAAACAATTATTGTTCCGCTCTGAGGCGAGGGAAAAGATTCTGCGCGGCGCTTCGGCGCTGGCCGACGCCGTGCGCGTCACGCTCGGCCCAAAATCGAAGAGCGTCTTGATCGAGAAGAAGTGGGGCAAGCCGCTAGTTTGCAACGACGGGGTGACCATCGCTAAAGAGGTCAGTTTCGCGGATCACGAAGAGAACCTCGGCGCGCAAATGATGCGCGAGGCCGCCGAACGAACCGGCGAAACGGTCGGCGACGGAACCAGCACGGCGACCGTGCTCGCGCACGCGATATTCGCCGACGGAGTGCGCAACGTCGCCTCAGGCGCGAGCGCCGTCGACATCAAACGCGGCCTCGACCGCGGGCTGCGCGTGGCGGTCGAGGCCATCCGCGCGATCTCACGTCCAGTGCAGAGCCGCCGCGAGAAGGCGCAGGTGGCGACGATCTCGGCGCACAACGACTCGGCCATCGGCGAGATGGTCGCGGACGCGACAGAGCGGGTCGGCGCCGAAGGCGCGATTTCAGTCGAGGAGGCCAAGACCACCGAAACCGCGCTCGAAGTTGTCGAAGGCATGCAGTTCGACCGCGGCTACATCTCGCCTTACTTCATCACCAACGCCGAGAAGATGGAGGCCGTCTTGGAAGAGCCGCTGATCCTGCTTTGCGAAAAGAAGATCACGCGGATGGACGACCTGCTCCCGCTGCTAGAACAGATCGCCAAATCTGGACAGTCGTTGCTCATCATCGCAGAAGACGTCGAAGGCGAGGCGCTGGCGACGCTGGTCGTCAACAAGATCCGCGGAGTGATCGCGTGCGTCGCAGTTAAGGCTCCGGGCTTCGGCGACCGCCGCAAAGCTACGCTGCAGGACATCGCCGTCCTGACAGGCGGTCAATTGATCGCAGAAGAGCTCGGTTTGAAACTCGAAAAGATTTCCCTGGGTGATCTCGGTCGGGCGAAGCGCGTTGTGGTCGACAGAGAGAACACGACGATCGTCGGCGGCGCGGGGGCCAAACAGGCGATCGACGGGCGCTGCGCCGAGATTCGCAAACAGATTGAGTTGGCGACTTCGGATTACGACAAGGAGAAATTGCAGGGGCGATTGGCGAAACTGGCCGGCGGCGTGGCAGTGATCCGCGTCGGCGCTCCGTCGGAAGCCGAACTGAAGAATCGCAAGGACGCGTTCGACGACGCGATCAGCGCCACCAAAGCCGCAATGGCCGAGGGCATAGCGCCGGGAGGCGGCCTGCCGCTGTTGCGGGCGATAGACGCTGTCGAGGCCGAGGCCGAAAAATGCGAAGGCGACGAGCGCACGGGGCTCCTGATTCTCAAGCGCGCGCTCGAAGCGCCGACGCGCCAGATCGCTGAGAACTCCGCGTTCGACGGCGGCGTCGTGGTCAATGATATGCGTAAGGGGACGGGCAATTACGGATTTGACGCGGCGCGCGGCGAATACGTGGACCTGATGGAGGCCGGAATCATTGACCCGACCAAGGTCGTGCGGATCGCGCTCGAGAACGCCGTCTCGGTGGCGAGCGTCCTGCTGCTGACCGAGGCGACTCTGACGGAGGTTCCTGAGAAGGAATCGAAGGCGACGCCCGGATTTGAAGGCGGTGTTGAGTAGGGCGGCTGTAACAGAGGTTGAAACAAGTAGGAGAAATAATGAAATTACCGACACAGATCACGTTTCGCAATATGGATTCTTCCCCGGCGGTGGAAGCTAGGGTTCGTGAGGAGGCGGAGAAACTCTCGGAGTTTTATGACCGCATTATGGCATGCCGGGTGATAGTCGAAATTCCGCATCAACACCGCCAACAGGGAAAACGGTTTCACATCAGGATTGATCTGACTGTTCCGGGCGGCGAGATTGTCGTGAACCACGAGCCGAGTCTGGGCGGCTCTATCCGGCAGCATGGAATTGAGAAGCGCAAGAAAGAACAGGAGGTCGCGGCCCCGCGTAAGGACATTTACGTCGCCATCCGCGACGCGTTCAAAGCAGCGCGCCGCCGGTTGCAGGACTACGCGCGGAAACAGAGCGGCGCGGTGAAACGCCACGAAGGGGAGCCACGCGCCCGCACAGGCAATAAAGGCCCCAAAGACAGCGCGGTTAATGTGACTGGCCGTCTCAGTGAAGCCAGGCGGGGGTGATGGAAATAATGCGGCGATCCGGCGGATTGGCGCGCAAGCTCATGCGCAGCGCGGATGGCTGACCTATAAACGACATCGTAGACTACGCGTCGCGCGTCAGGAGTCCGAGTCAGAAACCTGTCACAAGCTTCGAATGAGGCGGGGCTGACGATGAATGGGGAGCAATTGCGCTCTTCCGCCGGATTGCCGAATCGCGGCCGGTCACTTCGTGACCTGGCTGTCAATCTTACTTTTTGCGCTTCGATCCACCGCGCAGGCGCACTGCGCCGGAAGATTCTGTCGGAGCCGAATTCGGGGTGGCGCCTTTGCCCACTCCGTCGCCGTGATCGATAAAGCCGAGCAGCGAATCGATCCGTGAGCCGTCCCGGGCGTCTTTCAATTCGAGGTTCCATTTGCGCGGCTCATTATTCCAGCGATGGCCAACGAAGCCGCCAGGTGTCTGCGCTTCATTCGATAGCGAATCGTGGGCGAGGAATTTTCGCTCGCCGTTTTCTTCATAGTGATGCCTGGCGGCCTCGCCGGCCCTCAAGAATCTTCCAGTTTCGTAAACGCCTCCTTTCTCTTCGAGCTTCGCGAACGAGGGAGAATCTGTTTGCCTGGCGACAATATCTCTCTTTCGTGGTTCGACGGACAATGATGCGGATTCATCATTTTTTTGATTCGGATGATTTACCTTCTGATGCGCGCAGGACGGTAATGAACCATCTTCATTTCTGATGAGGTTATTCGAGTGTTGCTCAGAGAACTCAAAACGATAGTAGACAGCACAGCGGACGCGGCCTTCGCCGTGGACGGCGCCGGACTGATTGTGGCCTGGAATACGGCCGCGGCGGCGCTGTTTGGCGTGCAAGCGGGCGAGGCCATCGGCAGAGCTTGCGGCGAAATTCTCCGGGGATCGGACGAATGCGGCGTTGTATGCTCAGAGAATTGCAGTGTTCGCCAGGCCGTTCATGGCCGGCGCCCTGTCGGCAATTTCGATATGATGGCGCAAACCGCCCAAGGCATGAAATGGCTCAATGTCTCTGTCATGACGGCTGAGGTGAATAATACAACCCTCCCGTACTCGATTCACATCGCCCGCGCAATCGATACGCCGAAGAAGCTGGAGATGCTCCTTCGCGATTTCGTCGTTAGCGAAACCGCATTGCCGGCCGAAGAAGTCAGATCCATCATATCATCCGCTCGTTCCCCATCCAGCCAGGTTGAATTGACTGACCGGGAGCAGGAAGTGCTTCGCTTATTGGCGAAAGGCGTGACGTCCGCGGCCATCGCTGAGCGACTGGGCATCAGCCGCACAACAGTCAACAACCACGTCCAACACATTCTGCATAAACTCAACGCTCATTCGCGGCTGGAAGCCATTCGCCGCGCCGAACACGCAGGATTGATTTAACTGCAACCTGTTTGCCTTGACGTCGGGGATGCGTTTATTCATCGAAACGCGCCATTATCTTGATTTACTTGGCAGAAAGCCTAAAGGGCGATCAATGTTTTAGCTTGCGCCCTACGGCACGTTCGACAGAGGAGATGTTTTCATTCAGCTTATCGGTTGCGCCCGACTCGTCTTCAATTCTCACCGTCGTTAAGACGTAAGTGCAAAAAGACCGGGCCTCGCGGTGACATCTTTTGACCAGATCCATTACCTCGTCCCACCCGCCTTCGAGGCATGTTCCCGAAGGCGTAAGCTTGTAACGGATTCCGCTCTCATCAATGATCTTCAGAATTCTGCCTAGATCGCCGCTCAGTTGAGTTCCGCGTCCGAGCAGGGTAATGCTCAATTCGGCTAACATCACTCTCCTCCTTCAATATAGTTCGTAGCCCCCCCTCAGGCGGAAGCCCCGGCGCGGCAGGATCTCTCGGCGGCGGAAGCCTCCGCCTGAGAGCCGTACTACGAACCTAGGATCAATGAACCGCCCCCCCGCGCATCAGCCTCTCGGCGGCGTCATGTGGTTGATGCCCTGTTTCGATGAACGACTTCATCCGCATCAGATCATCGTCCATCTCGCTCTTCGGATCGGCGCCGAACAGCGACGCGACGGCATGTCCGATCGCTCCCGCTGGCGGATAGTAAGATAGTCTGACGTCAACCACTGTCTTGTCGTCGCCGTCCGGCCGGAATCGAACTATCCCCTGTTGCTCGACCATCGAACCCGGCGCGCTCTGCCAGGCGATCAACCGGTCGGGCTCCAGCTTTGTGATCACGGCCTCCCATTCGACCGGAATTCCGGCAGGCCCGGCCACCGTCCAGTGATAACGGCCGTTGCCAAGGTCTTTCACTTCGCGCACACGGGACATGAAGTGCGGAAAGTTCTCGTGATGGCTCCAGAGTTCAAAAACCTTCCTGACAGGCGCGTTGATAGTGATTGTTTTCTGCACGGCGATTCCGTGACCGCCATCCAACCCGATCAAATCCTCCATCCCCATATTTGTCAGCCCGCGCGTGACCAGACTGAGTCCGACCGCCGCGCTGAGGATGTTTTTTCGGCGAGCGCCGTAAAGCGTCAGCGCGCCTCCCCCGATTCCCATCAGGAATCTTATGCCAGGCGACCAGTTTGACTGCATCAGTTCGGACGTTTCGCCACGATGCGGAGTCCCGCCTTGCAGCGAAGAAACGCCTCCCGCCTGCTCGTGAGCTTCGAGCCTGTTCTCTACGCCCGTCACACCGCGAACTGACCAGACGCGCTTGAGAAGCTGATCGACTTCCCTCGCCAGAATCTTCCCGCTCAATGTGACGTGGCCTTGATTGACGGCGACTTGAATGGCATGTGGATGCGAAACCGCGCGGCCGAGTTTTGATCTGACCCTTTCGGCGACCACGTCATCATCCGCCTCTTCGCATCTGAATATCGAATCGAGTTCGGCCACGAGTCCCTGGGCGCGGTTGCTCAGGTCTCGCGAAGTCTTCCCGACCGCGCCATCAAAGGCGTTGGCTATGTGATGCGCCGCGTCGCGCGCGGTCGCCCTACGCCTTCTGCCTCTGTCGGGGTCGAAAATGTACATCAGCCCCGCGCCGAGTCCGATCCCGCCAAGGAATAATAGATTTCTGTTCATGACTTTCCTCCAGCATTTGATTGTCTTGATCGAAAGCGATTCCCTTCTACTTTTATAGCAATCCAGATGCCGCGGGAAAGGCGACTGTCTGATTGAGACCGTGGCGGGATACTGCGATATTTTGCGTGATGTTACCCAACACAGTGAGCAATATCACTCATCCCGCTGATGGCATCATTTCAAACGAGACTTCAAAACCGCTGATCGTAGTGGCTTTTGATCAATCATCGCCATCGGCACAAGGCTTACCCTCAAGTGAATTCACCCGCAGATTCACGCTCCCGACCTTCGTCGATTTGGGCAAGGCCAACGGTGAATTTAATGACTCGACGTTGCGAGACACTGCCGAAGCGCGAGGAGTCAAAACCGAAGCAGACTGAAGTGAAAAGGAGATTTGTATGAAACCCAAAGTGGTAAGTTTTGAAGATAAGAACCTACGAGAGGCGGTCGAACAAGAGCTCGATTACGATCCGACTGTGCCGTCAAATAACGTCGGGGTTTCGGTGTCGGGCGGGGTCGTGACGCTCTCCGGGTTTGTCGACACCTATGCCGATAAGATCGCCGCGGAGAAAGCCGTAAAGCACGTCTGCGGCGTCAAGGCTGTGGCCAATGACATCGAAGTGAAGCCCCCTTCCGAATGGATCGATCCTGAGATTGCCGCCGAAGCCGTGCAGTCGCTCGGGCGCAACGTCAACGTGCCCGGCGCCCGCATCAGAGTGACGGTGAAGGGCGGATGGCTCACACTCGAAGGCAAAGTGGGCTGGGGCTACCAGAAAGAAGCCGCCGAGCGCGCCGTCAGGTACCTCGCAGGCGTGCGCGGAATCACCAACAACATCGAGATCGAACCCGCAGTGTCAGCCGCCGACGTGCGAACGAAAATCGAGAAGGCATTGCGACGCAGCGCCGAAGTGGACGCCGGCCGCATTAAAGTGGACGCCAGCGGCGACACTGTGACCTTGTCCGGAAACGTACGGTCGTGGACTGAGATGAAGCAAGCTGAAAGCGCGGCATGGGGCGCGCCTGGCGTGAGGAACGTTGTGAATCTAATTGAGATCGTCTAGTAACTTCCAACATCGGTCCGGCCTGCGCAAATGTAACCTTCTGCGAACGCAGCGATCAAACATGCGGTGGCGGATTCTGGCGCCCCCATAGCTCTGGTCACTCATAGGTTTCAGCGCCGCGATTCTGTTGGGGGGTGAAAGAGGATTTAGTTTTGCCGGTCGTAGCTGTCATAAGCGTGGCTCTGCTCTTGGCTGTGAAAAGAGAACAGATGGTTAATTGGATGGGGAGACGAAAATTCAGTGATCCGCCCAGACACTGAAAATAGATTTGCAATGGCCGTAGACCGCGGCGCGCAACGAATGGGCCGAAGGCGACATCAAATACGCGAATAAAAATTCGCTGTCAACACCCACGGCTAAACAATCGGTCAACAAACGAACCCGATGAGAAAGGAATTAACGCCGGTTCCGGAAAGGCGAAGTGCGTCTCAATAGCGAACCGGTGGTGGGCTAACAGCGGAGAAGGAGGAGTTTAAATGAATTTCAAGATAAAGGATGAGGCGCAACTGCGCCGCTACCGCAAGCTTTCGCTCGCCGACCGAGCCAAGGTTGATCAGATTATGAAGCGGTACTTAGCCGCGTGCGTCAAGTTGGATGTCGAGCTTGAAACCGAACCGTCGTTCCGCGAAGCGATAGATATGGTCGTTTCCGGCAATTGGGAGCCGGACCGTGAATCGGATCGTCCGGATCCGAGTTGGCGTTACGAAACCTACATTCCACCGATCAAGGAAGCGGCTTGAGGCGGCTTTGAACAACTGCTTGAGCCGCATTCTCATCCAAACGACCGAAAGAAAAACGACCGCTGACTTCTCAGTCACGAAACCGCAAATCATCAACTTACAACAACGGCTTCGTTGCTTGAGCGCCATTCGATCCGCCGCGTCAAGTTTTTTTTCAGGATCGCCAGTCTCAGCGCTTTGGTCGGCTTACAGTCCGATCGAGAGAAGAAGCTCAATTCTTTTCAAATGAAATAGAGGGAGGAACCGAAAATAGATGAATGAACATATGACTAATAGCAATAAAGACATTTCCTTCGACATCGCTGCGCTCAAGGAGATGAACATCTCCAAGCTAACGCAGGTCGCCAGAGAATTGGGGGTTCCGGGAGTGAGCGACATGCGCAAGCAGGAGCTCGTCTTCGGAATCCTTCAGGCGCAGACTGAAAAGTTCGGTCTGATCTTCTCGGAAGGCGTGCTTGAAGTCCTGCCGGACGGCTATGGCTTTCTGCGCGCGCCGGAATACAGCTATCTGGCCGGCCCGGACGACATCTACGTCAGCCAGTCGCAGATTCGCAGGTTCGATCTGCGCACCGGTGACACGGTCTCCGGCCAGATCCGTTTGCCCGTCAAAGGCGAAAGCGCCTTTTCACTGGTCAAGGTCGAAGCTGTCAACTCCGAGGCGCCCGAACTGTCGCGCGACAGGATCTTCTTCGACAATCTAACGCCGCTCTACCCGAACGAGCGGTTGCGAATGGAGACGACGCCCGAAAATCTTTCGTGCCGGGTGATCGACCTGTTTACGCCTGTCGGCAAGGGGCAGCGCGCGTTGATCGTGGCGCCGCCGCGCACCGGCAAGACGATGCTGCTGCAATCCATCGCCAACTCGATCAAGGAAAATAATCCGGAAGTTACGCTGATCGTGCTGCTGATTGACGAACGGCCTGAAGAGGTGACCGACATGCGGCGTTCGGTCAGAGGCGAAGTGATCGCTTCGACCTTTGATGAGCCGGCGTCGCGTCACGTTCAGGTGGCCGAGATGGTGATCGAAAAGGCGAAGCGGTTGGTCGAGTACAAACATGACGTGGTGATCCTGCTCGACTCGATCACGCGCCTGGCGCGCGCGCACAACACGGTCGCCCCGTCTTCCGGCAAGACGCTCTCGGGCGGTCTCGACTCAAGCGCGCTGCAACGACCGAAGCGATTCTTCGGCGCGGCGCGGAACTTCGAGGGGGGAGGCAGCTTGACGATCATCGCTACGGCGCTGGTTGAAACCGGCAGCCGGATGGATGACGTGATCTTCGAGGAGTTCAAAGGCACGGGCAACTTGGAGATCAACCTCGACCGCAAGCTGTCGGATAAACGCGTCTTCCCGGCGATTGACCTGCAGCGGTCAGGCACACGCAAAGAAGAGTTGCTGCTCGAGAAGCGCGACCTCGACCGCATTTGGCTGTTGCGGCGGGCGCTGAGTTCGCTCAGCGGCGTTGAGCAGATGGAGCTGATTCTGGAGAAGTTGAGTAAGACAAAGATCAACGCCGAGTTTCTCGACTCGATGGCCGCTCCTGCGGCTAAGGCGACCCCGGGGGCGAGACAGCTTAAGAAGGAGGCTAAAGTCCTGAGCGGGGTCTAAACGCTCGGATTAGCGTCTTTGATCGCGCGAGAGGCCAGCAGACTGCCGCTGATTTTTAGTCGCAGACCCCCTCGGCATCGAAACAGTCGGCGCCGAAATCGGCGGCGGTCTGACGTCCTCTCGCGCTTTGGACGGTTCGCGATTCAGGCCGCCGCCGCCTGGCGAGCCGGGCGGTGTTCGCAGATCGCCTTGAACGTGCTCATCGTGGCTTCGTAGGTGAGTTCCGGATGATGTCGCCCTTCCTCCTCTTCGGCGCGCAGGGCGATGTCATTGAGAGACAAAATCCCCTGAAGCATTCCGTCACGGTTGACGATCGGCAACCGCCGCATCTTTTCGTGGCGCATCGTCTTGAGCGCCGTGTGTATGTCCTCGTCCGGCGTGGCGAAACAGACTTTCCGCGAGATGACCTCGCTGACCGGTATCTCCGAAGCAAGACGCGCCTTCGTCGCGGCGGCGATGGCGATGTCCCGGTCGGTGATCATGCCGACCACCTTGTTCTCGTTGTTCACCACCGGCAGCGCCCCGCAATCGTAGTCAAGCATCATTGCAGCCGCCTCCGCCAGATTTGTTTCCGGGCGGCAGGACTTCACTTCACTGGTCATCACATCTTGAACTTTCATTGCTCATTCCTCCATATCAGGGTTGTTGAATGATTGCGGCCTGTATCTCGCTCACCCATGCCTTTCAGAACCGGCGCATCACATCTACTTTGCATCCGGCAGACGCTCAGGTTCAAGAGGCTCATCGCCCACCTGGAATGGGCTATGGAGCTATCGATCTTGCAATCGTTCACTCATTCCATCTTCGCGCATTGTGGCGCATCCAAAGACCAATAGTTTTCAGCGTAGGGACAGACCCGCGTGTGGGGCCCCGGAACAATGAGATGGGTGCCCTCCCACGATGAGACGCACGCCCTCTTGAGGCAGACACACAGGCCTGCCCCCTACGCTGTTGCTGCACTACCTATTCATAGACAACGGCAAGCATTGTGCCGCGAGGTTAGACCGTCAATTTGTTGAACTTAGCGAGGTAGAGAGCGTCCGAATGGGTGAATTCACGAGATTTAGCGCAAAGGCGCCCATCGCGCCGCGTGATTACCCGCAGTTCTAGATCAAAGCCTTGCAAACGCAGCCTGATGTTCGATCTGCATTGCATATGCGCACAGGATGAAATCAGCGCTGCACGACCCCCGTCATGCAAGGCTCTGATCTAGAAATTGAAAACTCCCTGCCGCAGATCCCCCGATGTAATGCGGCGCCATCAGTCTTTCGCGCCCTGATCAAAAGACGGCGGCATATGCGGTTTCCGGGTCGGTGACTTCCTCGGCGAGCGCAAGGCTAAGCACAACGGCGCGCTGTCCAGGTTCGAACTTCTGGAGCAAGACTTCACGGCCATTGTCGAATCGAACCGCGTCGCGATAAGCGTAAGGTTGAGCAGTCAGTTGAGTGAATGTCACTTCTTCATTCAGCCCGACGTCGAATTCACGTTGCAGTCGCTCCGGTATGTCTTGCAGCGACAGCCGAGCGCCAGGCGGAATACAGACGGCGGTCGCGGACGGCCCCGTCTCGGCGATGAACAAGTCTTTTATTGCCGCCCAAAAACCGGATCGCTTTTGGGTAGCCTGCGCCTCCGCAATGGCTTGCAACTCCTGAGGCGAGGCGAATCCTATCGTGTTTGTCCGGAACCGATGGGCTACCAAATCCTCACCTTCGGCAGCCAAACGGTTGGGCAGACCTTGTAGTGAATAGTCGCACATTGTTTGGTCCTCCTTGCTATGCGAGATAAGTTGTTGAGCGAAAGTTACGCTTCAGGGTGGACGATTATCGGCAGGCAACAAATATGCCGCTCCCGATTGAAGTCTGTATCAATCGGTTCTCCGGCGAATGAGCCTACCGGCCTTGAGGAAATTCGCCAGCCTTTGCGCAATACTCATCACGCAATGCGCAAAAGCTCGCAACCACGACCTCAAGCGCAACTGGACAGTTCGTCTTTTAGCAGCATCCGTTGAATCACCATCGCCCTCTGCTCTTTCTTTTGCGCGGATTCCTCGAAGCGCGTTGCGGTCTCTTCGCGATTGCGCTCGCGTTCCGACTCTGCGATCCGCCTGGCCAAAGCGGCGCCCTCTTCAAAGGCGCGGAACGCCTCCCAAAGCATATCTTCCTCTGTTTCCGACTGCTCTTCGTGCAAACTCTCAGCCAGATAGGCATGGCCCGCCCGGCAGCGGAACCGGAGCAGGTCGCCGTCGTTCAACTCCCACAATACTCCGTGGCATTCGGGGCAGGTGAATTCGGAAGGCCTCCCCAATTTTTCTATGGCCTCCGGGGTGTTAGTTTCGCCGGTGGCGATTACGACCTCCATTTCCATGTCTGAAGAGGCCGGGCGATCTTCATTTGCAGCGTCACGAGCCAGATTTGAAAGAAGGGGCGCAATGTCCGAAAGCGGCAGACAGTAATCAACCCGGACGCGCTCCATCGCGCTCTTGGGCATCGCGGGGTAGGAGGCTTCGGCAGAGTCTTGAACAACAGCCACCCCACCACATTTCTTGATCGCTAACAACCCGGCAGTCCCATCGTTGAGGTTGCCGCTGAGAACTACACCTACCACCTTTGCCCCATAAGCAAGAGCCGCCGAACGAAAAAGTACATCGACCGACGGCCGATGACGGTTCTCCTTCGGGCCATGCGTTATGCGAACGCAACCATCTTGTATTGACATGTGATGGTCAGGAGGCGCCACGTAAATGCGTCCTGGCTGGATCAGGTCTCGGTCTTCAGGGTAAACGGCTCGAAGCTGCCCGGAGCGGCTCAAGATGTCGGCCAATAGTCTTGACCCTCGGGCGCCTATGTGACGGACGATGAAAACGGCCGCCGGAAATTCCGAAGGTAAGTTCCCGACGATTGTTTTGAGCGCCTCCAGACCATCCGCGGAAACTCCGATAGTAACTATGTTGTGTCCAGACATGAGTACCTCCAGTTTGTAAGGCGAGGCGCAATGCTTGAAAACCACCTGGAGAAAACACCTCGCCCGTTGAAATCGCCATCGAGCTTACAGGCGCAGCGAACCGACTCTGCAATATTGATGCCGCGCCGGAAACCGCAGATTTCGATTTCAATCGCTTCAAGATAGCCAGGGTTGAGGAAAGTCATACTGAGCAAAGTTCCCCATGCCGCCGGGGAGGCTGGGGGAAAATTTCGCCAGATTGCTATTCGAATGGCCTCTTTCAACGAGAATGACTATGCGAATCGACGGCACAGCGGTTGCTCAAATACGCTAGAGGATACGCCGGAGATTGAAACCGACGGCATAAATGAAGGAGGCGAAATATGAAAAAACTACTCTGTCAAAACGGGAGATGGATTATCGTCATTGCTCTATTGATCGGCCAGGCGCTCTCTCCCGTCGCCAATGTCTCTGCGCAAGAGCAATCTCGTAACAGAATTCGACCTCGCGCGGCATGCGAACGCGGATATGTGGCCGGATACGACGATGGATACAATGCCGGAAAGAACGATTACGACAATCGCTTCAGTCGTAATTTCCGGCAGCACACGCTCTATTTCGAGGCCGATCGAGGTTACGAAGTCCGCTTCGGCCCGTTCGCCGATTATCAGGAAGGTTATCGTTGGGGTTTCGAGGTCGCGTATCTCGACGGCTTCAGCGGCCGCGCTTATGATTCAAGGATTCCGCCAAACGTAGCCCAAACCGCGCGATGGATGGCGCTGGCGCCAGGTCAGCGGGATAGGGCGCGAACTACAATTCGATCACTAGTTCCCGAAGGCGCGTTGCTGAGAATACGGCTGGAAACGAGACTTACGACTAAGACCGATCGAGAAGGCGACCGGTTCACCGCGAGAGTAGTCGAGCCGAGCGATTACGAAGGAGCCATTATCCGAGGCCACATCGCGAAGATTGAACGATCCGGGCGGATGACGGGTCGCACGGAAATGGCGCTAGATTTCGACGCCGTCACTTTGCGCGATGGCCGCAATGGGCCTTTTCAGGCGCAAATCGAGAAGGTCTTCGCCACCGAGTCTGTGAAGTCCGTTGACGAAGAGGGCAATGTCGAATCGGCGAGCAAGACGAAAGAGACTGAAATTCGCTCAATTGGCGGAGCCGTGCTTGGCGCTATCATCGGCGGCATCGCCGGAGGTGGTAAAGGCGCCGCAATCGGCGCGGCAATCGGCGCGGGGGCGGGCGCAGGCTCAGTTTATGTTCAGGGAGACAAAGACCTGATACTCGATCCCGGAACCCAGATGGTGGTGCGCGTCAGGACGACGTCGAGAGAGTGAGCCATGAATAGATGAAGCCGCCGGAGCCAGCCGAAGAAGAATTCAGTCGCTCCGTTTTCCGGATATGTTAGCTTGGTGAAGCTATGCTCTGATCTGTTATTTCCTTTAGCAATCATTTCGCTGAGCCGTATGTGTCCAGGCTGCAATATGGGCGCAGGATTTCAGTCTGAGCCCGGAGTTGCGCGCGTCGACAATCGACTCATCGTCACGCCATAACACTGAGGACTGCAATGTTCCCTATCGGAGAAGAATACAGCGGCAGGTGCTCGATTGCCGTCGTGGTCTTTCTGCTGTTGCTCGTCAACATCTTTGTATTTCTGATCGAGTTGACAGGGGGCAGGTCGTTCATCGCGGCCTACGCCGCCGTGCCTTACGAAATCAGCCACGGCGTGGACCTCACGAGGCCGGTCATAGTTCCCGGACTCGGAGTCATTCCACAGGCGCCGGGGCCCGCGCCGATCTATCTGACGCTGTTCACTTCGATGTTTATGCATGCGGGACTGCTGCATCTGGCGGGCAACATGCTGTACCTCTGGATTTTCGGGCGGCACATCGAAGACAACTTCGGCCACTTGAAGTTTCTGGTCTTCTATTTGATTTGCGGCGTGGCGGCGGCGATGACGCAGATCGCGCCTGATCCCGATTCGGTGATCCCTGCGCTGGGCGCGTCGGGGGCGATCGCGGGGGTGTTGGGCGCATACCTTGTGATGTTTCCCGGCAAGCGGATTCGCGTGCTGCTGCCGCTGGGGATCATCTGGACGACGGCGCAACTGCCGGCAGTGGTCGTGATCGGATTCTGGATCGTGCTGCAACTCTTCAGCGGATTCGCCGCCATCGTCGAGCACACGTCGCAGCAGCAGGGCGGCGGGGTGGCTTATCTGGCGCACATCGGCGGATTCATCGCCGGAGTGATCCTGTCCTTCTTCTTTCGGCGGCCAATCAAAGCTGAGCGCGGGGATAGAGCTTGGAGTTGAAGACAGGAAGCGCCAAGTTATCAGGCCGGGTCTTCATCGCCATGAACGAAGTCTCGCAGGAAGGTGTTTTCCGCCGTCCACAACTGTTCATCGGTACCGTCGAAAACGACTTTGCCGCCCTGGATCATGATGAATTTCGCATTGACCAGGCAGAGTGCGTTGTTCTCCTCGCGCACCTCGATACGACCGTCGTCGCCCCTGACTGCGTAATGCGAAGCCAGATAGCGGACATCGGCCAACCGGTGCGTGACGAACATCGAGGTTACATTACTGAGATCGCGTAACCTGACTGCGGCTTCGCATAACCTGCGCGCGGTCGGCGGATCAAGCCCCACGGTTGGCTCATCGAACAGGATGATCTCCGGATCATCAACGATCGCGCGGGCGATCGCGACCAGACGTTGCGTGCCGCCGGATAACGACCCCGGCAAAAGGTCGGCCACGTCGCCGAGGTCGGCGAATTCCATCACCTCCTGTACTCGACGTTCGATCTTTTCTTCCGGCCAACTCAGTTCGTGCGGCCTGTAGGCGATGTTTTCGTAAACTGTCAGACTGTCGAAGAGCGCTCCTTCCTGAAAGACCATGCTCATCTTCTGCCGGATGAGATTGAGCTCCTCCTCCCTAAGGCGCCCAATCTCCTCGCCGTTGATGAAAATCTGGCCGCTGTCAGGTTTGAGCAGACCGAGAATCAAACGCAAGATTGTCGATTTTCCTGTCCCCGATTGCCCCAGGATCACCTTCATTTCACCCGGCTCCACACCAAAGGTCACGCCGTCCAGCACAATTTTGTCGCCGAAGGCCAGTTTGACATCTCGAAATTCAATCTTTGGCATGGAACTGGCGCCTCCTCTTATCGGATTTTGCCTATAGGCAAAATGGATAGGGTAAATTCAGTATCGAATACAACATTGTGAACTTGATCAAGTTATAAACCCTCGTATCCTGTCGTTGTCGCTTTTCCAGAAGGATTCGTCCACTCCGTGGAAGATAAGCTTGCCGTCAGCCAGCATCATAATGCGAGTATTGATCAGGCAAAATTCGTTGTCTTCTCTTCTCAGCGCCAGACTGCCGTCAGGTTTCTCTTCACAGAGGCGTGAGCAGATGTAGCGCGTCTCATCGAGGTTCTGTGTGATATAGAGGGAGCTCACTCCGACAATGTCGCGCAAACGAATTACCTCGTTTATTAGTCGGCGGCTGGTGATCGGGTCGAGCCCCGAACACGGAGAATCGTAGAATATAATTTTCGGTGATCCGGCTATGGCACGAGCGACGGCTACTCTCCGGCTCATGCCCCCGGAAAGTTCTTCAGGCATCAGGTCGTAAGCCTCGTCCAAGCCAACTACGCCCAGGACGCGTCGGACTTCAACTTCGATCTCCGCTTCATCCAGGCCTTGTTGTAACAGCCGGTAGGACACGTTATCCGCAACGTTCATGGTAAAGAGCGCGTCGGCTTGCAGCACTACTCCGACACTCTGGCGCAACGCAAATAGCTCTTCCTCTGGAAGCGCAGTGATTTCATGACCGTCGAGAATAATCTGGCCGCTGTCAGGTTTGAGAAGCCCGATGGCTAACTTCATAACTGTTGTTTTGCCGCTTTTAGAAGGACCGATAAGTATCCTCATCTCGCCGCGCGGGATCGTGAAGCTGATATGATCCAGCAGCACATCCCCATCGAAGGTGAGGGAAACATCACGAAACTCGATTGCAGGATGTGAAGTATGATTGTTCATCACAAAATCACTTAGATTCTCCAACTCAACCTCCGAACTAGTATCTTTGGAATGACTTCCCTCGAAATCAACCGGCTAATGGAGCAAGTGATATGCCTTATCTAGGGAACAGTCGGCCACGGCTGGCGAATTGGGAGGGGAATTCAAGAAATGACCGGTAACACTGGTATTTAGTCCTCAACACACCCATTGCCTGACAAGCTTCGGAGTAGGCGGGTATGCGATTTTGATATGTATTTTCGCGCAGCAAGGTGGGGAACTTTTCGCAGAGATATCCATCGGTCCAGTCATCGTTATTCAGCTAAGTCCTTTATAAAGGCGTGGCGCCTGGATTGCCTGAATGATAGACACACACACGAATCCTCACCAGTTGCGACTAGACCTATCGAGACAGGGAATGAAGGTCAACTGAAGGAGGGCGGGATTTGGCGTAATCACAAAACCGGCAAAAAGCCGAAATCACACTCAAGGAGGTAAGTATGGTTAAGACCGCTTGCAAAATTCTCGGGTTCGTTTTGATCGCGGCAGGTATCGTCGGATTCTTCAAACACGACCTGGCTGGATTCCACCTGACCACGATCCACAACATCGTTCACCTCGTGACCGGTGGAGCTGCGCTCTATTTCGGCTTCACCACTACAATCGCTTCGGCGCGTATGTTCTGCCTGATCATGGGCGCGATCTACCTGATCCTGGGCATCGTTGGTTTCATCGCCCCGACGCTGATCACGGGGATCATTCAGGCCCACGCCGCCGACGTCAACATGCTGCCTGACAACATCGTCCATCTCCTGTTCGGTGCAGCTTTCCTGATCGTCGGATGGCTGCCTGTTCCACAGCCAAGCGCTCCAACCGAGTCGAAGGCTTAGTGAGCATCGAAACCATCGGAAGACAGGGCGCAAGCAAGGTATGGCGAACCGAAACCGGAGTTCGCCATACCAAATACACACCTTAAGCGTGAGAGAAAGTCCGGGTCAGCCCCGCCGCCAGTAGACGTGCGCCAGCTTGTTCTCGTGTGAGAAATCGTAACGAGCTTTACCCTTAAAGGCTTTTTCCAGCGCGTGTCCGAGCCGCTCGGCCAGATGTTCGGTCGTCGTCGCGAGTGTGGGCCGCCCTTTTTCATCAGTTTCCCATCGCATGACCCTCGCCATCGGGTTGTCCTCGGCCACTCTTTCGGCCTCCTTTTGCAGGAAATGCCGGATCTCTTCCCCATGCTCATTCAAATACGGGCCTTCGATGTGGACAAAGCCGCTCGGCTCGCCATCTCTCTGCCGCCGGCAGGCGGGACATACAACAACCTTCGGCTCTTGCGAGCGTGAACGTTTCTTCTTTTCGCCATTTTCCTCGACCGGAGCCCACTCGCGCGTCTCGTAGTCGAGGGTTGTCGGCTTACGCCTGACTTTAGCGGCAGCCGGGATTGTCCAGCGCCTGTCGCTGTATACGTCGCCACAGACTTCGCAGACCAGCGGTTCAGCCGGAGCGCGCCGCGTCCGGTGGCGTCCGGCTTCATGATCCACGCGTTTGGTCCACGCTTCGTCTGTGTATCTCTTATCGCTTTTACGTCCTCCCATAACTGTACTCCCGTAGTAATTGGTTGTGTCTCAATATTCACGCAGCTTCGTTGACCATAACTCAGACAAGAGGCAATGAGCGTGCCTCGGTAAACAGAGCAAGTCGCGTCTTGCGCCACCTTGATCGAGACGCTGCTTGGCAGGCTGTGCTTCACACTCAAATCGGTGTTGCAGGACGGGCGCCTTCGTCATCCCCAATGAGCAGGTTGAGCGCGGCGCTAACAATGGTGATCACGATCGCGCCCAACAACGCCGACCAGAACCCGCTGACCTGGAAATTGATGCCGAAGGTTTTTGCCGTTGCGGCTGTCAGTCCGAGCATCGCGGCATTGATGACCAGAATGAACAACCCCAGCGTCAGCAGGATCAGCGGGCAGGCGCCAAACATCAGGATCGGTGGCGCCAGAGCATTGAGTAAGCCGAAGATCAACGCCACGATCCCAAGCTGCCACCAGGGCCCCTCGAATCGAATGCCCGGCAGCAGCTTCACGGCGATAAAGATGGCAATGGAAGTACAGATCCAGCGTAGGAATAGTTTCATATTGGTGGTTCCGTTATTCATAACTTATTCTGACTTTTCATTTCTTCAAAACCGCATACGTGATCGCTGCGCCGATACTCGCCTTGCTCGATCTTTTCTGCGTTTGAATCGATTTCTTTACGCATCACATATGCCACAAGCGAAATGTGTCTAGGGGACGAACAATTGCGGCTTTATGCTCAACGCATCGGGGAAAGTTTCGTGGCGAAGGGGAAAAACACGGATATTTCGCTTCCGGCACGGCGGTTGCTCTCTTACCGCTAATAAGGAGGAGGAAGCGATGAAAATACTGAAAATACAATTGGGAATCTTGATCATGGCATTGGCCGGCCTGAGCGCGGGCTACGGGCTTTCACGCGCTGCTGGGCAGGTCGCCGGCGACAATGTCGTCGTTAATCAGGTTTCGGAAGACGACTTGTTGATCGCGGGCCGGAATCTGCAAGTGCAGGCGGAAGTCAAGGGAGACGTCACAGCCGCCGGTTCTGATGTAACCATCGCGGGCCCCGTCGCCGGATACGTTATGGTCGCGGGCGCCAGAATCAATGTCAATGGGCCGGTGGGAAATGATCTCTGGGCGGCGGGCGCGAATGTCAATATCAACGCTCCCATAGCCGACAACGCGATGGTGGCGGGCAGAGACGTGAAACTGCTGCCCGGCGCCGTGGTGAAGCATAACGCCAAGATTGCCGGCGGCGCTGTTTCGGTGCAAGGACGCGTCGAGCGAAACCTGAAACTCGCGGCGCGGGACGCGCAGATCGCCTCGGAGATAGGCGGATCGGTGGACGCGCGCGTCGAGAGTTTGAAATTGCTTCCCGGCGCGGTGGTTCGCGGCGACCTGGTGGTTTACGGGCCTAAGGAACCGGAAATCTCGCCGCAGGCGCAAGTGCTGGGCCGCGTCGAGTACCACAAACGGGAATGGGAGAGAGCGGGTTTTTGGGCATGGTTATGGCGTTGGGTATGGATGAGTCTGGCGATGCTGATCGTAGGGTTCGTGGCCATAGCGGTGGCGCCGTCGTGGGCGAATCGCGTTAGCGCGATGATCACCGGGAAGCCGTGGTCATCCATCCTCACGGGGCTGGCGTGCTTGCTGCTCGGGCCGCTGGCCGTGGCGTTGTTGCTGGTTACAGTGGTCGGCATTCCGCTGGCGTTGATCCTGCTCGCCCTTTACGTGGTGGCGCTGCTGCTGTCCGGAGTTTTTGTGGCGTATCTGGTTGGCGGTTGGTTACTCGACCGATTGAGACGTCCACAGTCAACGCCATACCTGCGAATGGCTGTAGGGGCGGTCGCCGTTGCTATCTGTGTGTCACTGCCGTGGATCGGCTGGCTCGTCCAGTTGCTCGTGTTGTTGGTCGGTTTTGGAGCGGTAGTGTTAGACCAGCGTGAGTTCGCACTGCGGCTGCGTACTCAGGGGCTGGCTTGAAGCGACAAGAGTCAACATGATCTGGTAAGGTGTAATCAGGGGGGAAAGAATTATGAGAAGTGAAAGACAAGAGCGACTTCGCGAACGACTGCTCAGTGATGATGAAGCGCGCGCGGCCATCTCGCTGCGCGCATATTATATATATCAACGCCGCGGCGCCGAGCCTGGTCATGAGATTGAGGATTGGGTTCAAGCCGAAAACGAGATTCTCGAGGCGTTGATCAAGGAGGAGCCGCAATTCGTCGCTGAATCGTCTGCCGCGCGTGTCTTACCAGCGGATACCCCGTCAACGGCCGGTGATCAGAAGAGCGGTAAGGCGCCGGCTGAGCCTGGTGACAAGAAACTTTTGTCTCGCGCTGGGAAGGCCACAAAATCGCAGGCAAAGCCGCCTGCGGCGAAGCGGGCGAAATCGCGGAAGTCAACTAAATCAACTACGCCACGTAAGCCCAAAGTAAAAGCAGCGCAACCTCCGACGGTGAAAGAGGGCGCTGCCGGCAAGACTGCTCGACTCATCAAGCGCAAAAGCCCGGCGGGAGAGCAGAACAAACAGGACTAAATAGCCACTTCAACCTCATCTTTCCCTGAACGGCTTTTTGAGGCCGCGCGAGGCTTGCTCACGGGAATCGTAGATGCTTGGGCGGGCGAGTACCTGGCGATACTGCTCAATTGCTTCGTCCCGCTTTCCGCCTAGATCGAGCGCTTGACCGGTTGCAGACCACTCTCTACACCCAGGAAGGCTTCTATGCCGGAGGTGCAAAGTCCAAAGAAGGCGATCCCATCGAAGCCGGCGTGGATTTCGACACTGCATCGGCTGGGGCGCGCCAGCACTCCCAGGGAATCAACCTTTCTTCGCTAGTGAGCGGATGTGGGCGACAAGTTTCTTGATCTGCGCGTTCGACAGCTTGCCTTCGTAACCGGGCATCTTGTTTTTGCCCTTCACGACGACCTCAGTCAGTTGCGCGTCCGTCTCTTTTTGCACTTCGGGCGAGCGCAGGTCGGATGCGTTCAGCTTCTTTCCGGTCTCTGTCCCGCTGCCGTCAACGCTATGGCAGATGGCGCAGTTTGCCTCAAAAAGCGATTTGCCGTCTTCCGCCGCCGCTCCGCTCACCCGCGGACTCGGAGAGGTTCTCGCGACGGCCAATGCCACCACCGCGAACACAATCATTGTTGCTCTTTTCACTTTGACGGATCTGAATTTCATGCTCTACCTTTCCTTTTTCTCGAATTCGGTCAGAAAGTCCATCGCACACTGGTCGTGAGGATGTTTGAGCGGTAATCCTCGATCGCCCGATCGCGCTCGTTGTAGCTGTAGTGGCGGTAGCTCAAATTGCCGGTGAAGTGATTGCTGAAACGATAGGCCAGCCGAACTTCAGGGTTATGGCGCTTGAGCGGATACGTGGTGATGAAATCGTTCGGCCCCGTCGCGCCTGACAGTTGGCTCGGCGCGCCGCGATCCTGAACGTAGCGGTACACCAGCAGCATGTCCAGCCTTTTAGTCAGCGCGAGCCGCACATCGGTGAATACGAAATTCAATCGGGCGTAGTAACGCGAGCGCCCCTGGTTCAGCACGTTGCTGATGAAGAACGCGATGTCGGCGGTCGAGAACAGATGTTCGTATTCGTAACCGCCAGTCAGCCAGAGTCGCGCGTTCGGCTGCCAGAAAGCCGCGAGCGACACCGACCTTAGATCGGAATCGTTCTCGACAAACCGAGTCGGATTGGCGCGGTCGGTCGCAACGAATGTCGCGTTGAACGAGAGCTTGTCAGTCGCTTGAACGTTCGTCCGCACGCGGAAGCGGCGGAAGTCGAGCGGGTTGATCCGCACGAAGGCGTTGTCGCTCGATCCGCTCTCGACGTCAAAGAAGAAGTTGGCGCGCTTCGTCGGGCGGAAGCGCAACCCGGAGATGAAGGTGTTGGTGTTCTGCGTCTCGGTTTCGTCTTCGCTTCCGAACTCGCGCAGCGTCACGTCGCGATGCGTCGCGCGCCAGCCCGCGTTCGCCGAAAACTTCGGCCCGAGCGAGAATTGAATCTGCACGGTGTTCCAGATCGAAGCGAGATCGATCTGATGGTCATCGAACGCGCTCGTCGAGAGCGTTTGCGGCGGCCCGGTCGCAGGTCGGCGCACACTCTGGTCGAGAGAAGTCACATCGCCCCCAACCCGGTAAGCCGTGTAACGGAAGCTCTCACTGACCGACACGTGTTCGGCGATGTCGTAAGTGAGCACTGCGTCAACCGTGTTGCTCGGCCGTTTGGCCCGCCCCGTCGCCACGATGCTGCGCGAGAGAACATTGCGGTTGTTGAAGTCGATTCCCAGCGGCGTCTCGAACTGCGTAACATCGAGTTTCTCGTCGCCGTGCAAGGCGCGCAGAGCCAGGTGGACGCGAGATGTCAGATTGCCGCGCAAGCTCCCGCGCGTCACGAGCGCCCTTGAGCGTGCAGGGCTGTCACGATCGAAGAAGGTGAGCGTGGTAAAGTTCGTCGTCTGATTGCCGATGTTTGTGCCCGGCGGCTGCGAATATTCCGTGTCGTTGCGGAAGTTCCGGTACATCTGTTCGACGAAGAAATCCCAGCGGTGGTAAGTGACGTCGGCCCCTAGCCGGTAATCATTCGCCTCCCAGCGCATCGTGCCGGTGATCGGAAATTCATCACGCTCTATATCGTAAGTTGTTGAGAACGGCCCTTTCGCCATACTGCGCCCATAAGCCAGATTGATGCGCACGGGACGTTGAGGAAAGAGCTTGAGATTGAAATCTGACACCTGCTGACGCAGGTCGAAGTTATGTTCATTGAGAGCGAAGGTCGGTAGCACGCGGAAGAAATTGAATTGCCGCACCGTGCCGTCGAATTTATAGACACGCGTCTTGTCGGCGCGCAGCGAAAAGTATTGGCTTTGATCACCGCCTGCGTTCGCAACGTCCGCACGCAGCGCATCGAAAAGCAGGCTCTGGCCAGAAATGGAACGCATATCGAGCGAGTAATCGAACACGCGCAAACCGTCGCGCACGTTGACATCCGACAGATACTTCTCGCGGTTGCCGCGCGTATTCTCGAAACGATAGCCCACTTCCATTGATGAAGTGACGGAATAGTCTCCGAGGATTTTTCCGGTTTCCGGCGCTTTCGGTTTCTCTCCGGGTTTGGCCACTGCCGCGCGCGCCAGCTCGAGCGCGTTTTCAGGCTGTTTCGCCTGCTGACTGGTCTCGGTCTTCTCGACGCTCTGCGCGAAAGCGAGCGATGAATTGATGAAGACGAACGCTATTGTCGCCGCTCCCGTGAAGATCAACCTAAGCCACGACTTGATGTTTTGAGTGTTGACTCGCATAGCTCCCCCTCTCTTTAGCGGAAATAGGTTCGACTCGTGTTGGAGCCGTGGATCATCGAGTGGCAGACCGTGCAATTCTGGAATCGCGTTGTCGCCACGTTGTGGAAGGATGGAGTCGGCGGCCCTATGCCTGTGCCTTCAGCCGGGATGCCCGGCGTGTTCGAGTGGCATTCGAGGCAGAGGAACCTGACCTCGCTGCGTGTCAACAAACGCGGGTTGTTCGATCCGTGCGGCGTGTGGCACGCCTGGCACCCTTCGGTCTTCACCGGCGCATGCTCGTAAACAAACGGCCCGGCCTTGTCGGCGTGGCATTTCAAACAGGTCACGTCGTCACCCACCCAAGAGCGTAGTTGCTTCGATTGGAAGCCGCCGTGCTGGTTGTGGCAATCGGTGCACTTCATTCCGCCTTCGGGAACTTTGTGATGAAACATCTTAGCGAAGCTGGCTTTCTGGTCCGCGTGGCAGGTGTAGCAGATGCCCGGCTGCGTCTCTTTCAGCAGGAACTCCGTGCGTTTGGGCGAGTGCGACGAGTGGCAATCAATGCACGAAAGCCCGTGCCGCGCGTGCTCGCTGCGGCGGAAATTAAACCGCTCTTCGCTCTTGCCCTGCGTGCCTTCGTGACAGCCGAGACAGGTCGCAGTCACCTCGGCGGCTGAAATCGTAGTGAATTTGCGCAAACGGGCTGCAGCCATCTTCCCTTGGTCGGCGTAGAGCGCCTGGGCCTCGTCGCTCTTCCCTTCCTGATAGAGTTTTGCCACGGCCAGATGAAGCTCCGTGTGCTTGCGCGCGCCGCCGTGACAGGCCTCGCATCCGCGCCGATCGAAGGTGAAATCCTTGCCCATCGTCTTGCGGTGCGCACTGGCCGAATAGAACGCCATCTGATCGGCGTGGCATTGCCCGCAGGATTCACTGCCTACGTAATCATCTGGGCTACCGCGGGTCTTCACGCTGTTGTTGTTTGTTTTAACTGGTTGGGTTGGATTCGTGTGGCTATCAGCGGTCTTGTCCTGCTTTGACTGGTCATCAGCCAAAACTGCGGTTATAGACTTAAAGCCACCTGAAATTAGAATTATGCCGAAGCAAAACGCGGCCACGAGCGTGAGTTTGAGTGTTCGCATAACTTCTCCTTTCTCCACGCTAACTGCTTTCCGCCCTCGATGATTGATCAGCGCCTTGTCTCTGGCGCCGACAGAACGTTCTGAGGACGGGTCTGTCACATCGAGTTTCAACTGCGATCACGAGGATTCATTGCCCACCACGTCTCCTCGTCTGTTTACCTAGCAATTGCTATGCGCAAATCGGAATTAATCAGAATTTTTGGTCTTGAAAGTTCACTGCTGACGAAAAATCTGAGAAGAAAGGAGATAGTTATGGTCTTGGGAATCAGGTTGATTCAAACAGGTGTGCGATAGATGTTATAGCAAAGTTGGCGGGATTGGCCGCAGATCGAGCCGAGACCGGGCCGAGAAATATTCCCCTGTAGGTGTGGAATTTGACCCAGTCACCGATCACTCAGCTTTTTGACGCTCAATGCAAAACTCACGTCCACTTGCCCATTAGGTGTCTGCGAAAGCGCATAAGCAGGAAGGCAATGACCAATGCCAGGCTAAAGGAAATGGTCATGGCCGGGGTAGATTGGGTCATCAACCAGATGGTTTCCGTAGCCATGAGAACAAGTATCGCCACCGCGCCGAACCAAAGCCATTTATTGAGGAGGACATTGCGGAAGGCTATCAGCAAAATGGCGACGACTACTACAGAGCCAATGTAAGGAAAAGTCTCCCTTACGGACCGAACCAAGACCTTGGTTCTGGCCTCTGGGAGAGCGTATGCCATCACAGAATCTCCAATGGCGGTACCCAGTCGGGCATGACCACCGGCGGCAATCACTACAAATTGACGGCCGTTCCGGCGCAGGCGATATGTCATGGGAGTGGCCTGCCCTCCAGCCGGTAAACGGCCTTTCCATAACTCTGCTCCGGTCTCCACATCGAAAGCTCGCAAGTAATTGTCCATCGCGGCGCCAATGAAGATCACCCCTCCGGCAGTCACGATCGGCCCGCCCGCATGGTTCGGGACTCCCCATGATAAAGGGAGAGGTATCGGGGCGAAGTCACGGACTGTTCCGAGGGGTACCTGCCATTTCACCTGACCTGTGGCCAATTCAACAGCGGCAAGTGTTCCCCAAGGCGGTTTATAGCAGGGCAGTTCTAGGGGCGAAAGAAGCGGGGCTCGGCTCATTCCGAATGGTGTGCCAGATTGTGGGCCAATTTCGGTGTGACTCGACCGCATGGCCTGCGCTGCCGCCAGATCCTGGCGCGGAATGAGTTTGATGATGAAGGGGAGGTGACTCATATTCAGCACTATCCATCCTCGTCTGGGCTCGAAGGCGACGCTGCCCCAATTGGAGCCACCGACGGCCCCAGGCAACAGGAGCGATCCCTTTAAACTCGGCGGCGTGAAGATGCCGTCATTACGGTGTTGATTGATGAGGTCGCGACATTTGGCGCGATCCCAGGGAGTAATGCCCCAGGCGT
>WNGF01000655.1_pt1 | contig 67436 bp, 65 predicted proteins | sample 5400641 | NCBI WGS metagenome assembly WNGF01 (sample SAMN13153371, study PRJNA577476) | soil metagenome | isolation source: 80 cm soil or saprolite under grassland replicate 2 | place: USA:California | collected 2016-06-15
CGATCGGCGACGGGCGCTGGTTCGTGCGCCTGGCGGGCGAGCGCAAGCTCGGCATCGGCGTGCACCTGGTGGTCGGCGACCGCACCATGCGGGTGGAGTCGTTCTTCATGCGCGCCCCCGAGGAGCAGCACGCCCGCCTCTACCACGACCTGCTGCTGCGCCAGGCGTCGAGCTACGTGCTCCGCTTCACCCTCGACGAGAACGACGACCTGTTCCTGGTCGGACAGGTCCCGCTCCGTGCGGTCACGCCCGACGAGGTCGACCGCGTGCTTGGCAGCCTGCTGGAGCTGGCCGACGGCGCCTACCTGCCCTCGGTCGAGACCGGCTTCGCGTCGAGCATCGCCGCCGAGCGCGCCTGGCGCGCCCGCCTGACCGCCGAGCCCGGCCAGCCCCCGCCGGGCTGACCGTCCCCGGGGCTTCGCGCCGTCCGGCCCTCGCCGGTTGCGGAGGGCGCCCGTAGACTCGCCTGTGGACCCTGGACAGCGAAGGCCCCCAGCAGCGAGGCGGCCCACCGCCGCGCCCCGGTTTGCCGTAGGGAGGTGGGCCGCCGCCCCGCGCCGGCTTGGGTTTAGGGAGGTGGGCCGCCGCCGCGCGCCGGCTGGACTGAGGAGCGACGGAGGAGCCGCAGGCGACGAAGGAGCGACGAGGGAAGCCGGCGCACGAAGCGGCGGAGGCCCACCGACCGTTTCAACAAAGGAGCGATAGCGTGCCGTTCACCGCCGAGACCATCGTCAGCGAGATGGCCCGCCCCAGCGGCAGCACCGCGATGCTGCTGGTCATGGACGGCCTGGGCGGGTACCGCACCAGCCAGCGGGGCTCGGAGCTGACCGTGGCCCACACCCCGAACCTCGACCGGCTTGCCGGGGAGGGCTCGCTCGGCCTGCACGACCCGGTCACGCGTGGCATCACGCCCGGGTCGGGCGCCGGCCACCTGGGCCTGTTCGGCTACGACCCGCTCGCCTACGAGATCGGGCGCGGCGCCCTCTCGGCCGCCGGCATCGGCTTCCACCTGCAGCCGGGCGACGTGGCCGCCCGCGTCAACTTCTGCACCCTCGCCGCGGACGGCACCATTGCCGACCGCCGCGCCGGCCGGCTGCCGACCGAGGAGGCTGCCCGCATCTGCGAGCTGCTGAGCGCGCGCGTGCGCCTGGACGGCGCCAGCTTCTTCATCGAGCCGGAGCGGGAGCACCGCGGGCTGTTCGTGCTGCGCGGCGAGGGGCTCGGCGCGGAGATCGGCGACACCGACCCGCAGCGGGAGGGCGTGCCCCCGCTCGACCCGGAGGTCCGCGCGCCCGAGGCCAAGCGCACCGCCGAGCTGGTCGCCAGCTTCCTGGAGCAGGCGAAGCGCCTGCTCGCCGAGCGCGAGCGGGGTAACTACCTGCTGCTGCGGGGCTTCGACACCCAGCGCCAGCTGCCCCAGTTCCCCGGGCGCTACAAGCTGCGGGCGCTCGCGGTCGCCGCCTACCCGATGTACCTGGGGATCTCGCGGCTGCTCGGGTTCGAGGTCCACAAGATCGACGGCGCCGCGCCGGAGGAGGTCGCCGCCCTGCCGGCGCTCCTGCCCGGCCACGACTTCGTGTTCATGCACGTCAAGAAGACCGACTCGGCCGGCGAGGACGGCGACTTCGAGCGCAAGGTGGCGGCCATCGAGGAGGTCGACGCGCTGGTCCCCGCCATCCTCGACGCCGGCGTCGAGGTCCTTGCCGTGACCGGCGACCACTCCACCCCGGCGCAGATGGCCGCCCACTCCTGGCACCCCGTGCCGGTGCTGCTGTGGGGCGGCAGCGCCGCCGCCGACGGCCTGCCCGGCTTCGACGAGGTGTGGTGCCGCCAGGGCTCGCTCGGCCGCTTCCAGGCCAGGCACCTGCTGCCGCAGCTGCTCGCGGCCGCCGGGCGCCTGGCCAAGTACGGCGCCTGAACGTTCCCCGCCGGGACCGGCACGGGTAGCCTGGTCACCATCCCGTGCGATGTCGCCGCCGGTCGCGGGGCGGGAACCGCTCCGAGTCAGGAGGACTCCCTCGATGGAGGAACGCGAGGCGAAGCTGGCGGCCCCGGACGGGTTCCAGCTCCCGGACCTGAACGGCGGCGAGGCGGGGTTCCTGGCGGAGCCTCGGCCGGTGCGGCGCTACACCACCACCTACTGGGACACCCCCGACCTGCGGCTGGCCCGCTGGCACGCGAGCCTGCGCTACCGGGACGACGAGGGCTGGACGGTGAAGCTGCCCTCCGAGCGGGTCGGACCGCTCCTGGTACGCCAGGAGCACACCTTCCCCGGCACGCCCCGCAAGGTCCCGGAGGAGGCCGCCGACCTGGTCCGCGCGTTCGTCCGCGGCGCCAAGCTGGCGCCGGTCGCCCGCCTCAGGGCCGTGCGCCGCCCCGTCGCCCTGCGCGACGCGGCCGGCGCGGAGCTCGCCGAGGTGGTCGACGACGAGGTGCGCGTGATCGCCGCGGACGGGCGCCGGGTGGCCGGCCGCTTCCGGGAGCTGGAGGTCGAGCTGACCGACCACGCCCTGCCCGACACCCTCGACCGGGTGCTGGCCAGCCTGCGGGCGGCGGGTGCGCAGGAGGCGGGTGGCGCCTCCAAGTACCGGCGCGCCCTCGGCGACCGCGAGGTGGGGCCGCCGGAGCTCGCCCTCGGTGAGCTGCCCGCCAGCCCGTCCGTCGAGGACCTGCTGCGCCACGACCTGACAGCCTCAGTCCTGCGGCTCTTCCACCACGAGGCGGGGGTGCGCATCGGCGAGGACCCGGAGGCGGTGCACCAGGCAAGGGTCGCCTGCCGCCGGATCCGCTCGACCCTGCGGACCTTCGCCGGCGTGCTGGAGCCCGAGTGGACCGCGCGGCTTCGGGACGAGCTCAGGTGGCTGGCCGACCGGCTCGGTGAGGTGCGTGACGCCGACGTGCTGCTCGCCCGGCTGGAGGGCGGGCTGGCGACCCTGCCGGAGGTGGACAAGGCCCCTGGCCGCCGGCTGCTCGCCGGGCTGGCGAGCGAGCGGGACGAGGCCAGGGAGCGGCTGATCGAGGCGATGGGGGAGGACCGCTACGCCGGCCTGCTCGACGACCTGGTGGCGGCCGCCGTCGCCCCGGCCGTGCTGGCCGAGGCCGCCCGCCCGGCCGCCGCGGTGCTGCCCCCGCTGGCCGCCTCCGCCTGGTCCAAGCTGCGCAAGGCGGTGCGCCGCGCCGGCGACGAGCCCAGCGACGAGGCCCTCCACAAGATCCGCATCCGCGCCAAGCGCCTGCGCTACGCCGTCGAGGCGATCGAGCCGGTCGCCGGCAAGCCGGCCAGGCGGCTGGCCAAGGCGGCGGCCGACCTCCAGGACGTCCTCGGCGAGCAGCACGACGCGGTGGTCGCCGAGGCCTGGCTGCGCCGGGCCGCCGGCAGCGGCCGCCGCGACCAGGCCGTGGTCGCCGGCGAGCTGGTCGCCCTGCAGCGGGCGGCCGCCGCCCGCGACCGGTCGCGCTGGCCCAAGGCGTGGAAGGCGTGCTCCAAGAAGCGCCTGACGAGCTGGCTGTAGGTCCGCTCAGCGGGTGTGGCGTCGCAGGAAGCCGAGCACGGCGGCCTGGACGCGGCGGCCGCTGGCGCCGCTCAGCAGGTCCTCGCCGTGGGCGTCCCCGTCGACCACCAGGAGCTGCCGCGAGGGTGCGTGCGCCAGCGCGCGGTACAGGTCGGGAGCCGCGTCGGCGCTGCCGTACGGGTCCTCGCGCGCGGTCACCAGCAGCACCGGGACGCGCAGCTTGGCCGCCGCGGCGGGGACGTCGGCGCCGCGCAGCGTCCGCTCGGCCGAGAGGCTGACCACCCCGGCGACCGGCGGGCGGATGCCGCCGGCGGCCACCAGCGACGCCTTGGCCCCCTCGGACGCGCCCAGCAGCACGACCCGCCTGGCGCCGAGCCGGTGCAGCTCGTCCACCGCCGCGGCGATGTCGTCGTAGAGGTCGCCGGCGATGCCGTAGTCGTACAGCAGCACCTGGAAGCCGCGCGCGGCCAGCACCCGGCCGAACGGGAGCCAGCCGCAGAGGTTGCGGTCGCTCTGGTTGGACAGCACCACCCCGGCCGGCCCGCGGCCGAGGACCACGGCTGGGCCGTGCGGCATCGCCAGCAACCGGGCCTGGCCGGCGCCGACGCAGTCGTCCAGGGCGGTGGAGGCGGTCGGCGCCGCCGTGGTCGCGGGCGGCTCCCCCGGCCGGGTGGTCGAGCAGGCGGCGGTGAGCGCCAGCACGGCCAGCAGCAACCCCCCGAGCCGTACCGTGAAGCCGGTCCTGCCCGCCATCGTCACCCCGCCGCCCACCGCTCGCCGAGAAGCCGGACCCATCAAACCAGCTCCAGCCAGATCGGGTTGGTGAGCGCCACCAGGCCACCGCCCGGGCGGCGCACCTCGGCCCGCAGCCAGGGCGTCGCGGCGGGGCCGGTGGTCCAGTCCAGCGCGCCGCTCGCGCCAGGGCCGAGCGGGGTGCCGTGCACGGTGCCGTCCCGGCCGTGCAGGGTGACGACGGCGCCGGGCGCGCCGGTCAGCCGCAGCCGCGCCGTGACGGCCTCCCCCTGGCGGCAAGGGAGCCGCTCGCCGATGCCTGCCAGCCGGTCGCCCGCAGCCGCGACGAAGTCCAGCCCGACCTCGGTCGAGGAGGCGAGCCAGCAGCGGCCGGCGCGCAGCGCTTCGACCACCTCGGCCGCCGCCAGGCGCTCAGCCCTGACGACCGTCTGCGGGTGGCCGACCCGGTCGGGCGGGCGGTGGGCGTCGCTGCCGCCGGTGGCGACCACCCGCCGGCCGCTGCGCAGCAGCCCGTCCCAGAGGGCCACGGCGCTGTCGTTGCTCGGCGGGCTCTCCGAGCCGTTCCAGACCTCTACCGCGTCCACCGCCTCCCAGCCGAACAGCCAGCTGTTCCCCTTGCCCGGGGAGAACGGGTGGTTCGCCTGCAGCAGGACGCCTTCGGCGCGCAGCTCGCCGGCGATCCGGGGCAGCACGCCGTCCTCCGGACGGAAGCGCCAGTCGACCCAGCGCCCCGGGCGCAGCCCGATGGCGCTCGCGTGCCCGGTCCGGGTGGTCACCTCCTCGCCCGCGACCAGCAGCAGGTCCGGGCGCTCGGCGCGGGCGAACGCCAGGTGCCCGGCCGAGGTGTTGTGCTCGCTGGTGACCAGGAAGTCGAGCCCGGCGGCGCGGGCCAGCGCGAGCACCTCGGCCGGGGTGAAGGCGCCGTCGGAGTGGACGGTGTGCACGTGCAGGTCGCCGCGGTACCAGCCGGGCGCGTCGCGCAGCACGCGCGCGGGCGCCGTCGGGGTCGGGTCGACCTCGGCCACGGCCACGGCGGTCCCGCTGCCAGCGGCCTCCACCTCCAGCCGCCAGGCGAGCCCGTCGTCCGGCACCAGGTAGGGCCCGAGGATCACCTGCCAGGTGCCCGCGGGCAGCGGCCCGGCCAGGTAGCCGGGGGTGGCGTCGGAGCCGGCCAAGGTGAACTCGCTGCGCGCCCCGCCCGACCAACCCCGGAAGCGTCCCCCGGGGCCGAACAGGCCGAGGTCGATGACCCCGAGCGCGCGGTCGTAGCGGCAGCGCACGGTCAGCCGCGCCACCGCGGGCGGCAGCTCGACCGGCACGTACACCCAGTCGGGGTCGCCCGGCCTCACCCTGCCCTCGATGACCTGCCGCGAGGCGGCGTGGTCGTCCGGCACGGCTCCTCCATGGTCGCGGCTGCCCGATCCGCCCGTCGCTGCCCCGTAGGATCCCAGACACGTGGCGACGGGCGCACCGGTCCCCGGTCGTGCCCCTCGTCCAGCCGCTACTACCATGGGGGTACGCAGATTGACGGTGGGCGGGTCGACCGGCTGGTCGAACCAAGCCAAGCATGGCAAGCTGGCAGCGCCAGCCGGCGGGGGCGCGCATGCGGCGTCCCTGCCGAGGGCCAGCCGCCGCGACCCGGGGCCGGCCGCTGACGTGGCCGGCGCCCACACGGGGCCGCTGCAAGGGCCGTGACCGGGCAGCGCGTCGGAGATGCTGGCCGTGGCGTGGCGCGTTGGCCCGGGCGGGGCACGGACGCCGTCCGGGACGAGAGGAATGGTGGCGTGGTCTACCTCGTCCGACACGCCCACGCTGGCGACAAGCGGCTCTGGCCGGGCCGTGACGAGGTCCGGCCGTTGTCCGACGTCGGCATCCGCCAGGCGCACGGCCTGCTCGACCGCCTCGCGGGCTACCCGGTGACCAGGATCCTGTCCAGCCCGACCGAGCGCTGCCGCCAGACGGTGCTGCCGCTGGCGCGCGAGCGCGGCCTGGAGGTCGAGTACGACGAGGTCCTCGGCCTGGAGGGCGACCCCTGGGAGCTGCTGCGGCTGATCGGCGGTGCGCGCTTCGAGGCGGCCGTGCTCTGCACCCACGGCGAGGTGATCGAGCGCCTTCTCGGGCGCCTGGTCGCCGGGGGCCTGCGCCCGGACGGCGAGCCGCGCTGGGCCAAGGGCTCGGTCTGGGTGCTCGACGGTGCCGCCGGCCTCCCGCGCGCGGGCCGCTACCTGGCCCCCCTGCCGCTGCACGACTGAACGCGGGCGCTGACCCCGAGGGCGGTGCCTCGGCTTGCAGGGTCAGCCGGGCAGGGGCAGCACCGGCGGGCCGCTGACCGGCAGGGTGACCGTGAAGGTGGAGCCCTGGCCCAGCTCCGACTCGACCTCGACGGTGCCGCCGTGGCCCTCGGCCACGTGCCGCACGATCGCCAGGCCGAGGCCGGTGCCGCCGCTGTGGCGGGCGCGCGCCTTGTCGACCCGGTAGAAGCGCTCGAAGACACGGCTCAGCTCGCCGGAGGGGATGCCGCGGCCGTTGTCGACCACCTGCAGCACCGCCTTGCCCTCCGTGCCGTCGAGGCAGACGCGGACCCTGCCCCGGTTCTGCGTGTAGCGCAGGGCGTTGTCGACCAGGTTGGAGATCAGCAGGGCGAGCTGGGCGCGGTCCCCGCGGACGGTGGTGCCGGCCTGCAGCTCGCCGCGCAGCTCGATGCGGCGCTCCTCGGCGCGCTCGGCGTGGCTGCCGAGCACCTCCTTGGCCAGGCCGGTCAGGTCCACCGGCTCGACCGCCAGGGTGCCGCGCTCCACCCGGGAGAGGTCGAGCAGGTCGCGCACCAGGGCGTCGAGTCGCTCGGTCTCGCGGCCGATGCGGCCGGCCATGCGGCGGGCGGCGGCGAGGTCGTCGGGCAGGGCGGTCTGCAGCGTCTCGGCGAGGGCGCGCACGGCGGCCACCGGCGTCTTCAGCTCGTGCGAGGCGTTGGCCACGAAGTCGCGGCGCAGCACCTCGACGCGGTGGCGCTGGGTGATGTCGGCCATGGTGACCACGATGCGCCCGGTCAGGCCGCGGTCAGCCAGCGGGAAGGCGCGTACCGAGAGGGTGCGGTCCTCGGGGAAGACCACCGTGACGATGCCGCTCACCGGGGCGCGCTTGCTGGCCGCCGCCGCGGCCAGCTCGCCGATCTGCGGCACGCCGAGCACGCGCCGGGCCGGCAGGCCGGAGCGGAGGTCGTCGGCCAGCCCGAACCAGCCCCGTGCGGTCGGGTTGGCGACCAGCAGCCGGCCGGCGCCGTCGAGCAGCAGCATGCCGTCCTCGAGGGCGTCGAGGATCTGCCCGGCCCGGTCGCGCTCCTCGGTGAGCTCGTCGAGGCGCTCGCGCAGCCGCGACGACATGCGGGCCAGCTCGGCGGTCAGCTCGGTCAGGTCGGCCGCCTCCGCCGTCCAGGTGCGGCGCGGGGTGATGGTCTCGGCGAGCCGCTCGACCGTGCGGGACAGCCCGCGCAGCGGCCGGGCGAGCACCCGGCCGGTGGCCGCCGCCGTGACCACGGCGAGGGCGGCGATGCCGAGGCCGAGCAGGACGACGCCGGCCGTCAGGCGGCCGGCGACCGCGACCAGGGCCGCCACCGCGGCGGCCGCGACCAGGAGCTGGCCGGCGAGGAGCTGGCCGACCAGCCTGCGTGGCAACATCGCCGCCCGGTTCCCCGGGCTCAGTCTTCGATGCCGGCGCGGGCCGCCTTGGACGGCACCAGCTCCCGGACCTCTCCGGTGACGATGAACAAGACCTGCTCGCCGATGTCGACCGAGTGGTCGCCGAGGCGTTCCAGGTAGCGGGCGACCAGGATCATGCGGCTGGCCCACTCGAGCGTGGAGTCGTCGTCCGCCGCCCGCTCGATCTGCCGGAAGATCTGGGCGTTCAGCCGGTCGAGGGGCTGGTCCATGATGGGCAGCCGCTCGGCCAGCTCCACGTCCCTGCGGGCGAAGCAGGTCATCGCGGCGGCGACCATCTTCTGCGCCAGGCCGCCCATCTCCATCAGGGTGGACTGGATCTCGGGGACGGGCGGGTAGTCCTTGGCGATGCGGACGAACTTGGCCATGTTGACGCACAGGTCGCCCATGCGCTCGACGTGCGAGTTGATGTGCAGCACGCCCGCGACCAGGCGGAGGTCCTTGGCCACCGGCGCCTGCAGCGCGAGGGTGCGCAGGATGTCCTCCTCGACCTCCCGGTAGCTCCTGTCGATCGCGTCGTCCCGCACGATCACCTCGTCGGCCAGCACGGTGTCGCGCGAGGCGAGGGCCTCGAGCGTGCGCTCGAGCTGGCTCTGCACCAGCTGGCCCATCTGCAGAAGCTTGGCCTCGAGCCCCTCGAGGCGCTGTTCGAAGGCGGTGAGCACACGAGCCCCCTGAGCGTGAGAACGGCTGCTGGAAGCGTTCTCGAATTGTCCGGGTCATCGTACGCTCGGCGACCACCGGCCCGGGACGCGACGGTGGCCGATAGGGAAACGGCCGGGGAACGTTTCCGGCGAGCGTGCCGAACCAGGGCCGTTCAAGGTTGCCGCCTTCCGGCGGCTGTGGAACTTTGCTTGGCGGGATCGCGAAGGGAGCAGCATCGTGCCGAAGGTGCTGGTGGTCGACGACGAGGAGTCGCTCCTCGAGGCGGTCCGCTACGCCCTGTCCCGCGAGGGCTTCGACGTCACCGTGGCAAGGGACGGCGGCGAGGCGGTGCGCCTGTTCGAGGCGGAGCGGCCCGACCTGCTCGTCCTCGACCTGATGCTGCCGGTGATGAACGGCTGGGACGTGTGCCGCCGGGTGCGCGCCACGAGCCGGGTGCCGATCATCATGCTCACCGCCCGCGACGCCGAGGTCGACCGGGTGGTCGGCCTGGAGATGGGCGCCGACGACTACGTCACCAAGCCGTTCTCCGTGCGCGAGCTGGTCGCCAGGGTCCGCGCGCTGCTGCGCCGGGCCGCGGGAGGCCCCGAGCCGAGCGGTGACGACGCGGTGATCGAGGCGACCGGCATCCGCCTGGACCCCGAGCGCCACGAGGTGCGCGTCCGCGGCGAGCTGGTCGCCCTGCCCCTCAAGGAGTTCGAGCTGCTCGCCGTGCTGATGGAGAACCGCAACCGGGTGCTGACCAGGCAGACCCTGATCGACCGGGTCTGGGGCTTCGACTACGTGGGCGACACCAAGACCCTCGACGTGCACGTCAAGCGGCTGCGCGCGCGCATCGAGGAGGACCGCCACGAGCCCAGCCTGATCGTGACCGTCCGCGGGGTGGGCTACCGCTTCGACGGCTGAGCCGTCCGTTCCAGCAGAAGCCGGCGAATGGCTTGAGCAGGGACGTTACGCAAGGTTCTCGGGCCGTTCACCAACTCGTCAAGCGATGTCGGGTGGCGCTTCAAAGGTCATGCGTACCGTCGGCATGCCATCGCCAGGGGTGGGAACGAAATGACCCTGGTGTCCGATTTTGGAGAATAGGCAAGGACCCCTACAGCAGAGAGGGAAGGCTGAGGTGAACCGCAACACGCTCTCGCGGCTCGCCCTCGTCGGCGCCGCGCTGGTCGTGCTGGCCGGCTGCGGCAGCGACAAAGGTGGGACTTCCAGCAGCAACAACGCCGGTGGCTCTGATATCTCGAGCCTCTCCGGCCAGCTCAAGGCGTCAGGCGCCAGCTTCCCGGACGCGTACTACCAGGAGGTCATCTCCTCGTTCAAGGAGAAGGCGCCGAATGTCACCGTGACCTACAACTCGGTCGGCTCGGGCACCGGCAAGAAGGAGTTCGGCCAGGGGCTCGACGACTTCGCCGGCAGCGACAGCCTGGTCAAGCCCGGCGACGGCCCGGCGGACGGCTCGTTCCTGTACGTGCCGACGGTGGCCGCCCCGATCACCGTCTCCTACCACCTGTCGGGCGTGGACAAGCTGCAGCTCAGCCCGGACACGCTCGCGAAGATCTTCCAGGCCGACGTCAAGAAGTGGAACGACCCGGCGATCGCCGCCGACAACTCCGGCGTGAACCTGCCGGACAAGGCGATCACGGTGGCGCACCGCTCCGACGGCTCCGGCACCACCAGCAACTTCACCAAGTACCTGAAGGCGGCGTCGCCGGCCTGGAAGCTGGGTGCCGGCGACACCGTCGCCTGGCCGTCCGGCACCCAGGGCGGGGAGAAGAACACCGGCGTGGCCCAGATCGTCCAGCAGGCCGACGGCGGGATCGGCTACGTGGACTTCAGCGACGCGACCGAGTCGAAGCTCACCTTCGCCTCGATCAAGAACAAGGACGGCCAGTTCGTCGCGCCGAGCCTCGAGGGCGCCTCCGCGGCCGCGGAAGGCGCCGAGGTCTCCGACGACCTCACCTACAACCCGCTCAACGCCTCCGGTGCGACCGCCTACCCGATCACCGCACCGACCTACCTCCTGCTCAAGAACAAGTACGACGACGCGACCAAGGCGAACCTCGTCAAGGCGTTCGTGCGCTACGTGCTGACCGACGGGCAGGGAATCGCCAAGGACGTCAACTTCGCGGCGCTGCCGAGTTCGCTGCAGCAGAAGGCCCTCGCGCAGCTCGACAAGGTCCAGAGCTGACCCGATAGCCTTTACACCGTAGCCACCGCGGGGGTGGGACCGACCAGGCCCACCCCCGCGAAGCAACGGAGCCTCTCTCGGAGCTGATGTGACGACCCAGACGACCCAGGAGGAGACCGCGCGACCGGCCCTCACCAGCCAGGGCGGCGGCGCCCGGGCCGAACGCCTCTTCTCGCTGTGGACGCTCGCCACCGGCCTGCTCGTGCTGGCGATCCTCGCGCTCATCCTCGTCACGACCACCAACGAGTCCTGGCCAGTCCTACGCGACATGGGCTTTGGCTTCATCACCAAGGACACCTGGGACCCGAACCCGGCAAGCGGCAACGCCGTGTTCGGGGCGCTCGCCTTCATGTACGGCACCGCCGTGTCCTCACTGATCGCGCTGCTCATCGCGGTGCCGACCTCGATCGGCATCGCTCTGTTCCTCACCGAGCTGGCGCCGCGCAGGCTGCGCACCCCGGCGACCACCATCATCGACCTGCTCGCCTCGGTGCCCTCGGTGGTGTTCGGCCTGTGGGGGGTGCTGGTCGTGGCCCCGGTGCTGGTCCACCTCTACCAATGGCTCCACGACGCGTTCGGCGGCATCCCGCTGCTCGGCAGCCTGTTCGGCCAGCCGGTCGGCACCGGGCGCAGCTTCATGACCGCGGGCATCATCCTTGCCATCATGGTCACACCGATCATCACCTCCATCAGCCGGGAGGTGCTGAGCACGGTGCCGCAGTCCAACAAGGACGCCGCCTTCGCCCTCGGCGCGACGCACTGGGAGATGATCACGGGGGCGGTCTTCCCCCACAGCTTCGGCGGCCTGGTCGGCGCGGTCATGCTGGGCCTGGGCCGAGCCATGGGGGAGACCATCGCGGTCGCCCTCGTCATCGGCGGCGCGACCGCGATCACCCCCAACATCTTCGCCGGCGGCAACAGCATGGCCGCGATCATCGTGCAGCAGTTCGGCGAGTCGACCGGGACGTTCACCGCCGCGCTGATCGGCCTTGGAGTGGTGTTGTTCGCGATGACGGTGGTGGTCAACGTGGCCGCCCGGGTCGTCGTCAACCGCGCCGAACTCCGCATGAGGGGAGCAGCGTCGTGACCGCGACCGTCCCGCCCGCCGTGCGTGCCGACGGCCAGCCGGACATGCGCCGCGCGGCACTGTCGCTGCGCCGCCGGATCACCAACGGGCTCGCGATGCTGGCGATCACGCTGGCCCTGGTGCTCGCGGCGACACCGCTGGTCCTGGTGACCTGGACGGTGATCTCGCGGGGCCTGAACGTGATGAGCTGGCAGTTCCTCACCGGGGACATCCCCAACTCCTATCGCCGCAGTGGCGGGGGCATGGCCCCGGCGATCGTCGGCACGCTGATCACCACCGGCATGGCCGCGCTCCTGGCGATCCCGCTGGGCGTCTTCGGCGCGATCTACCTCAACGAGTACGGCAAGCGGAAGCCGCTCGCGCGACTGATCCGCACGATGGCCGACGTCATGACCGGGGTCCCGTCCATCGTGATGGGCCTTTTCATCTACGTCAGCGTCGTCGTGGTCGTCGGCGAGAAGACCGCCTTCGCCGGCGCGCTCGCCCTGGCCTGCCTGATGTTGCCGATCGTCATCCGCAGCAGCGAGGAGATGCTGCGCCTGGTACCCGACGAGTTGCGCCAGGCGAGCCTCGCGCTGGGCGCTCGCCAGTGGCGCACCATCCTGACGGTGGTCCTGCCGGCGGCGATCTCGGGGATCGCCAGTGGTGCCCTGCTTGCCGTCGCGCGGGCGGCCGGCGAGACGGCGCCGATCATCGCGACGGTCGGCCTCACCTTCAGCGTGAACGGCAACCCGTTTGGCGGACAGAACACGGCGCTGCCCGCCCAGATCTTCCGCAACGCCAGCCAGCCGTTCGTGAACGCCCAGGACCGTGCGTGGGGAGCGGCGTTGACATTGGTCGTGGTCGTGCTCGTCTTCACGATCCTCGCCCGAGTCGTCGTCAGCCGCTTTGCCGTCAAGGAGCGTTGAGATGCCCGATCCTTCCACCCCAGGAGCGCCAGCCGAGCAAGGCCGGGATCCACAGGCCGGCCGCTCGGCTGCCGAGGGCCCCCAGGTGAAGCTCGCAGACCCTACCGGCGCCTGGGGTGCCGAACCCGCCGAGCGCCGACAGCAGGCGGAAACGCCGCTGATGGAGCTCCGGGGCGTGAGCGTCTTCTACGGCGACTTCGAGGCGGTCCGTGGCACGACCATGCCGATCGCCCGGAACCGGATCACGGCCATGATCGGCCCTTCCGGGTGCGGCAAGTCGACCATCCTGCGCGCGCTGAACCGCATGAACGACCTCATCCCGGGCGCACGGGTCAGCGGCACGGTCACCTACCACGGCCAGGACATCTACGCCGCCGGAGTCGACCCCATCCAGGTCAGGCGCCGCATCGGCATGGTCTTCCAGAAGCCCAACCCGTTCCCCAAGTCCATCTACGACAACGTCGCCTACGGCCTGCGCATCAACGGCATCAAGGGCAAGCTCGACGACCAGGTCGAACAGGCGCTGACCGGGGCCGCGCTCTGGGACGAGATCAAGGACAAGCTCAAGACCAGCGCCTTCGCGCTGTCCGGCGGCCAGCAGCAGCGGCTCTGCATCGCCAGGGCGATCGCGGTCCAGCCCGACGTGATCCTGATGGACGAGCCGTGCTCCGCGCTCGACCCGATCAGCACCAGCAAGATCGAGGACCTGATGCGCGAGCTGGCCGAGACCTACACGATCGTGATCGTCACCCACAACATGCAGCAGGCCGCCCGTGTCAGCCACTACACCGCGTTCTTCACCGCGGAGGTCGACGAGCGAGGGGTGCGCTACGGCCGGCTGATCGAGTTCGACGAGACCGACCGCATCTTCACCAACCCTTCCGACACGCGTACCGAAGACTATGTCACCGGGCGCTTCGGATAGGACGACGACACGGCGACCCCTTCCTCCCGCCGCCACGCACCGGCCACCAGCCGAGCCAGAGCTCGCGTGAAGCTCAGGCTGCTTCGGCCCGACCGGTCGTTCTTCGACCTGTTCGAGGCGGCCGGCGACAACCTGGCCCAGTGCGCCGAGTTCCTGCGCGACCTGGTGGAGGACTACGTCGACCCCGAAGCCAAGGCCAAGCGCCTGTACGCCTGCGAGCACGAGGGCGACCGCCTCACCCAGGCGCTGCTGATGCGCCTGAGCTCGCGCGCCCGGCCGCCGTTCGACCGTGACGACGTGCACGCCCTCGCGACCCGCCTCGACGACGTCACCGACGCCGTCGAGGAGGCGGCCGACCTGCTGGTGCTGCACAAGGTCACCGAGCCGATCGAGGTGGTGGTCGAGCAGGCCCGCCTGGTCGACCAGGCCGGCGCGGCCACCGCCGCTGGCCTGCGCCACCTGCGGACCCTTGACGTCGAGGCGCTGCGCGCCTACGCCGCCAAGATCGAGGACCTCGAGCACGAGGGCGACCGCCTGTACCGGCGAGCGCGAGCGGGGCTGTACGCCTTCGAGGTCGAGTACCCGGCCCGCTACGTGCTGGTCTGGAAGGACATCATCGACCAGCTCGAGGAGGCGCTCGACGCCACCAGGCGGGTCGTCCAGACGATCGACGGCATCGTCCTACGCAACGCCTGACGGGGTTTGCGGACTTCGCTCGGCGGACACCTGCCGTTCAGGAGTTCGACACCCGTTCCGGCTGCCTGCTACGGTTCATCTCGCCGACCTGGACGACGGAGGAGCAGGTGAGGCTGCGCATCTTTCCGCGCGAGGAGACCTTCTTCGATCTCTTCGACGCCGCCGCCGACAGCGTCGCCTCGGCCGCCTCCCTCCTGCGCGACATGGTCGACGACTTCGTCGACCCGGAGATGAAGGCCAAGCGCCTGACCGAGCAGGAGCACGAGGGCGACCGCGTCACCCACGCGATCCTCTCGCGGCTCAACTCCACCTTCGTCACCCCGTTCGACCGCGAGGACATCTACGACCTGGCGACCCAGCTGGACGACGTGACCGACGCGATCGAGGCGGCCGCGGACATGCTGGTGCTGCACAAGGTGGTCGAGCCCATCGACCCGGTGCGCGAGCAGGCGCGCCTGCTCGACGAGGCCTCCCGCGAGACCGCCAGGGGCCTGCGCCACCTGCGCAAGCTCGCCCAGGAGGAGCTGCGCAGCTACTGGATCCGGATCAACGAGCTGGAGAACCAGGCCGACCGCCTCTACCGGCGGGCGCGGGCGGAGCTGTACTCCTTCGAAGCCGAGCACCCCGCGCGCTACCTGCTGATCTGGAAGGACATCATCGAGCAGCTCGAAGAGGCGATGGACGCGCTGGAGCACGTGGCGCACACGGTCGAGAGCATCGTGCTCAAGCATGCCTGACGGGCGCGCCACGGTGGTGGCGGCGATCGTCGCGCTGGCGCTGCTGTTCGACTTCACCAACGGCTTCCACGACGCCGCCAACTCGATCGCGACGGTGGTCTCGACCAGGGTGCTCACCCCACGGGTGGCGGTGATCTGGGCGGCCTTCTTCAACTTCGTCGCCTTCCTGGTGTTCAAGACCCACGTTGCCAACACCGTCGGCAAGACGGTCGACGCGCGCGTCGTCAGCGAGGCGGTGGTCTTCGCCGGCCTCGCCGGCGCCATCGCCTGGAACCTCCTGACCTGGTGGTTCGGGCTGCCGACCTCGTCGTCGCACGCCCTCATCGGCGGCTTCGCCGGGGCCGGCGTCGCCAAGGCGGGCCTCGCCGTGCTCGCCGCCGACAGCCTGCGCAAGACCATCCTGTTCATCGTGCTGTCGCCGCTGTTCGGCCTGGTCTTGGCGTTCCTGCTGATGGTCGCGGCCACCTGGCTGTTCCACGGCTCGGCGCCGCGCCGGGTCGACGGGGTCTTCCGTCGCCTGCAGCTCGTCTCGGCGGCCGCGTTCAGCCTCGGGCACGGCGGCAACGACGCCCAGAAGACCATGGGGATCATCGCCGCCCTGCTGGTCGGTGCCGGCTACCTGCACGCCGGAGCCGGCGGCGACCTGCCGGTGCCACTGTGGATCGTGCTCTCGGCCCAGGCGGCGATCGCCGGCGGCACCCTGGTCGGCGGCTGGCGCATCGTGAGGACGTTAGGCGCCAGGATCACCGCGCTCAAGCCGATCGGCGGCTTCTCGGCCGAGACCGCCGCGGCCTCGTCCATCTACCTGGCCACCTTCCTGGGCGTGCCGGTCTCGACCACGCACACCATCACCGGCGCGATCGTCGGCGCCGGCTCCACCAGGCGCCTCTCGGCGGTGCGCTGGGGCGTCGCCGGCCGCATCGTCTGGGCCTGGCTCCTCACCATCCCGGCCGCCGGCCTGATGGCCGCCGCCTCCTACCGGGTGGTCACCGCCCCCACCCCGGTGGTCGTGACCGTGGTCGTCGCCGTCCTGGTCGCCGCCGGCGTCCTCGCCGACCGCCGCCGCCTCGGCCGCCGTCCCGAAGTCCAGGCCGGGGCGTAGGAGCGCGACTGGTTACTGCCAGCGACGGTCGAACTCCTCTGCGGCCTCGATCGCGAGTTGCCTCGCGCTTCGACTGAAGGTGACTGTGAACTGGTCGAAGAACCCGACCTGCCCCAGGAGCACCTTCATCGGCACCTGCAGATCCGCGTCTGGCTCGACTCCGATTTGCCTCGCGATGCCAGGTGCAGCGAGACAACGCTCACAGCCCGAGTCCACGAGCGCGAGGAAGGTAGCTGCATTCTCCTCTTCGGGTCCGACCAAGCGGGTCGATAGACCGTGCGGCCTTGGGGGTGATTCTTTCCGCTGATCGGGTCTTCCACATAGGTGAAGAGCCACGGGAAGGGCGGGCGGCTCATGTGATCGGTTGCGGTCACCCCAGACCAACCAGCTCCGTACCGTGGTCAAGCTCCGTTGGCACTCGCATCACAGCCGCATCCAGAATCCGCTTGGCGCGCAACCGCTTGAACAGCGCGTCCGAGGTGTCTGCGGCCGCTATCACCTCACCGTCCCGGAGCGCCACCCACTTCCCTTCGAGGCCTCTGAGCAACTCTGGCAGAGGTAGCGGCTTCATCCTGCTCACCTGCCGATCGCTTGGGCTTTGGCGGCCATCGTAGCCACCGTGGCATCCCGTGTCTCCTCAGTACACGGCGGCTGTGGATTGCTGCCAGCCGACCGACCTTGCGTCTGGCGCCTGTGGCGGCGACCGGTCCTTCGGCCTGACCCTTTGCTAAGGCGGCGGGCCGGTCTGCCGATCTGGTCGGCATGGCCAGCGAAGCCCCTCTCGACGACCCGGCCCGCGACGCGGTGCTCGAGGCGTTGCTCCGTCAGAACCCCGGGGCGCACGTGGCCGCGATCGGGCACAACGGCCTCTTCGTTCCGATGCCGTCGTCGGTGCCGCTGTCGGGCCAGCGCGTGCTCCGCGGCGCCACCTCAATGCTCGACCTGGTGATCTCCGAGGACCGCCTCAAGGTGATCGAGTCGTGGGAGCACGCCGGTGTCCACGGCGCGTCCAGCGTGGTCGTCCACACCCTCGGGGACACGGACCGGTCGGCGACGCTGTACTACGTCGACGTGAGCCACCGCCACGGCGTCATGCTGGGCTTCCTCGTCGGGCTCCAGGGCGACCGCGGCACGGCACGCCTGGACCATGTCGTCCTGCCGCCGCGCGTGGCGGTGATCCGCAAGAACCGGGTCGCGGTCATCACCGAGGTCGACGAGGCGGTGACCCGCCTCCTCGGCTGGACGGCGGAGGAGCTGGTGGGGCAGCGCACCACCGAGTTCATCCACCCCGAGGACCACGAGCGGGGCATCGCGAGCTGGATGGACATGCTGGGCCGGCCGGGCAGCACCCGCCGGGTGCGGCTGCGGCACCGTCACCGCGACGGCACCTGGATCTGGTTCGAGGTCACCAACCACAACCTGCTGGACGACCCCGACCGGGGCTACGTGCTCACCGACATGGTTGACATCTCCGACGAAATGGCCGCGCTGGAGGCGCTACGGACCAGCGAGCAGCTGCTGCGCCGCCTCACCGAGACGCTCCCGGTCGGCGTGCTGCAGATCGACACCCAGCGGCGCGTGGTCTACCGCAACGAGCGCCTCGCCGCCATCGCGGGCGGCGACGCCACCTCGGTGGACGGGCAGATCGCCCTGGTCCTGCCCGACGACCGCGCGTCGTTCGAGAAGGCGGTCGCCGCGGTCCTGAACGACGGCTGCGACGGCGACCTCGAGGTGGGGTACAGGCACCCGGCCGGCGGCGCCCGCAGGTGCAACGTGGGCCTGCGCGCGCTCACCGCCGAGGACGGGACGGTGATCGGGGCCATCCTGTGCGTGGCCGACGTGACCGAGGACGTGCGCCTGCGCGAGGAGCTGAAGCACCGCGCCACCTACGACCCACTCACCCGTTGCCTCAACCGCGCCTCGACGCTCAGCGTGCTCGAGGAGCTGCTCTCCCTTGGACGGGACGAGGAGGGCGCCGCGGTCGTCTTCGTCGACCTCGACAAGTTCAAGGACCTCAACGACCGGCTGGGCCACGCGGCCGGCGACCGGCTGCTGACGCACGTCGGCGAGCGGCTGCTCGGCGCCGTCCGCGACGGCGACCTGGTTGGCCGCCTCGGCGGCGACGAGTTCCTGATCATCTGCCGCCAGGTGCAGAGCGCCGACGAGGCGTTGGCGATCGGCGAGCGGGTCACCGACCTGGTCCGCGGCAGCCACCTCGACGTCGGTGGCGAGCAGGTCGTCCCGAGGCTCAGCGTCGGCATCGCCTGGACCTGGGTGGGCATGTGCACCGCCGACGCGTTGATCGCGCGGGCCGACGAGGCGATGTACCGCTCGAAGCGCTACCTCGGCGGAGCGCCGATGCTCGCCCCGGAGGTGGCCATGGGCTCGGAGCCGGCCGCTTCGGCCCCGCGGCCCCTGCCGGCCTGACGCCCTCGGAGCGGCGCACCTGGCCGAGTCGCCTGCCGTAGGATGGCCGCCATGCTCCGTGTCCTGGTCGGGGTGGGTTTGGCCGTGGTGCTGGCCCTGACCGGGCTGCGGGCGGCCGGCCGGGACGGGCCGGCGCCGCTGCCCGCCGTGCTCGCCTGGACCCCGTACGCCACCCCGGCAGTGCTCGCCCTGCTGCTGGTCGCGCTGGTCGACCACATGCCGCTGGCGGCCGCCGTCGCCGTGGCGCTGCTCGGCGTCCAGCTCGCGTGGCTGGCACCGCGCTTTGAGGCCGAGCCGCCGCGGGGCGCCGCGGGCGAGCGGCTCCGGGTGATGGTCGCCAACGTGCTGGTGGGCGGCGCCTCGGCCGGCGCGGTGGCCGAGGCGGTGCGGGCCGAGCGTCCCGACGTGCTCGCCCTGGTGGAGCTGACGCCGGCGCTGGCCGCCGCGCTGGACGACACCGACCTGCGCGAGCTGCTGCCGTTCCGCTCGCTCGCCCCCAGCCCGCACCCCGGCGGCGTCGGCATCTACGCGCGGCGTCCCCTCGGGGATGGCGGCCCCCTCGGCGGCACCAACCTTCCCTGCCGGCGGGCCGAGGTCGGCCTCGACGGCCACCGGGTCGGGGTCTTCGCCGTGCACGCCTACCCGCCACGCCCGAGCACCACCGGGCTCTGGCACGACGACCTCGAGACCGTCCGCGCGGCCGCCGCCGGCCACGCCCCCCCGCTGGTAGTGCTCGGCGACTTCAACGCCACCTCGGACCACGCCCGCTTCCGGGCGCTGCTGGACTCGCGGCTGCGCGACGCGCACCAAGCCCGCGGCCGCGGGCTGGTCCGCACCTGGCCGGCGCTCGGCCCGCTGCCGCCCCTGCTCCACCTCGACCACGTGCTGGTCTCCCCCGACCTGGCCGTGCTGGCGGTGCGCGAGCGGGTCATCCAGGGCAGCGACCACCTCGCCGTCATTGCCGACCTGGCGCTGGGCTGACCGGCCAGGTCAGCGCCAGGGGCCGACGGCACGGCCGAGAATCTCGCGAGGAAACCCGAGGCCCGAACATGGATCCCGCCAAAGAACCTGATGAGGGCTCGGCGGACCTGCCCTTGGCCTCGCGGACCACGCCCAACCTACCCGAGGCCCAGACAGGGATCCGGGCGCGGTACCCGACGACTGCAGGGGGCTCCGCCCCCCGCACACCCCCCGAAAACCGGGGTCCGGGGAGCTGTCCTCGGGCTCCCCCCCGGATCAATTACCGGTACACCTTCACGGGCATGCCGACGGGCACGCCGTTGTAGAGGCGGTCCATGGCGGCGATGGTCACCCGCACGCAGCCGTGGCTGGCCGGGTAGGCCGGCACCGACCAGGAGCCGTGCAGGGCGTAGCCGCCGTAGAAGTAGGCCGGACGGTAGAGTCGGCCGAGCTTGCTGGTGCGCCAGCCGTTGATCTTGCGCTGGATGTGGAAGTTCCCGGTGGGCGTGACCGCCCTGCGGGTCTGCCCGTCCACGGTGTAGAGGCGGCCCGAGCCGCTGGAGACGTCGAAGATGCGCACGATCCCGCCGTTGCGCGCGTAGACCAGGGTCTGCCTGCCGAGGTTGATCTCCAGGTAGCTGCCGCGGCGGTGCTGGATCAGGCGGGGGACCGCCGGGTGCGCCAGCTTGGCCTTGGTCTTCGGGCCGACCACTCCGTCACGGGCGAGGCCGTTCACCTTCTGGAAGGCGATCACCGAGTGGAAGGTGCTGTTGTCGTAGTAGCCGTCGACGCGGCCGACGTCGTAGTGGAGACCCGCCAGTCGCCGTTCGACGGCGAGCACGTCGGCGCCACGGCTGCCGATGCGGAGTACCCGCGAGCTGGCGGCGTCGGCGGGGCCGGCGACGAAGCCGACCGTCAGCGCCCCGGCCACCAGGATGGCCGAGACGATCAGGGCACGACGCCCGCGCGGGGCGGAGCGAGCATGACGGGGCTGGTAGCGAGCCATGTCGAACTCCAATCGGAGATGCCGGCTGACCGGTGCATGTCGGATTCACTACGTTGATGTCCGACTATTACGCACGTGCCAGGTCGCGAAGCACCGCCGCGAAGGTCTCGACATCGCATACGCGTATTTCGAGATCGCAACGCCGCCGGAGCAGCAGGCGGCGCGGAACGCCTGATCGGTCGGGGACTACTGCTTCGCGTCCGACTCCCGGATGCCCCTAGTTGACTTGCGACAAACCACCAGAAATCAGGCGCTGGCCCGGCCGTCGGCGTCGAGGTGGTCGCGCCAGGAGCGCTTCGGCCGCCAGCCGAGCAGCCGCTCGGCCTTGGCGCAGGAGATGGCGCTCGCGTCCTCGCGGGCGAGGCCGTCGAGGCGCAGCTCGATGCGGTCGCCGTAGCGGCGCCTGACGGCCTCGCCAAGCGGCAGCCCGGCGGCGTTGTCGGCCGCGGCGGCGTAGAACACTTCGTGGCCGGGCAGGTCCGACTCGGCCGCCAGGCGGATCGCCTCGGCCAGGTCGTCGGCGTGCACGTAGCAACCGAAGTTCGGGGCCGCGATGCGCTGCTCCCGCACGATCGGCCCGAGGTTGCGCTCGATGTTGCCCGCGTGCTGCACCCAGCTCGGGCGGATCGAGCTGCAGCGCAGCTCGGACCGGCGCACGGCGGCGTCCATGAGCTGCTCGGAGACGTGCTTGCCGAGTGCGTAGGGGTCCTGCGGGCGGATCGGGTGCAACTCGTCGATCGGCAGGTAGTCGGGCAGGAACTCGCGCTCGGGGAAGAAGAAGCCAGGCACGGTCTCGCTGGAGATGTTCACGAAGCGCCGCACGCCCAGCCGCACCGCGGCCTCGAGGACGTTGAACACGCTCATCACGTTGTTGTGGAAGACGACCTGCGGCGGGTGGTGCAGCGGGTCGGGGATGGCGGCGGCGTGGACCACCACCTCGGCCCCGCGGACCACCGCGAACGCCTCGCCGGCGTCGGTCAGGTCTGCCCGCAGGTACGCGGGCTCGCCCGGCAGCGCCGCCTCGAACACCGGCGCGACCAGGTCGACCTCCGTCACCTCGTGGCCGGCGCCCTGCACGGCGGCCACCACCGCGCGCCCGACCTTGCCACGCGCCCCTGTCACCACAACCCGCATCTCCCGCCTCCCAATTCAGGTTGCCCGGTTCGCCGGGCACCGCTGCCGCTTGCGAGCATATGGAGCGCGCGCCGCGGTGAGCGAGCCGCCCGCCGCGCCCCGGGTGTCGGCCTGCCGCGGGGCAGTCCGTACCATAGTGCCGAGTCGGTTGGTGCCAAGTCCCTGAGCGGAGGTGAAGGCGTGCTCAAGGCAACGTTGCTGAAGGCCGCCGGGTCCCCGACCCTGCAACGGCAGGTCACGTCCAACCCGGTCGCCCGTCGGGTGGCCTCGAGGTTCATCGCCGGCAACACGCTGGACGATGCCGTCCAGGTGATCCGGGAGCTGAACGCCAAGGGCGTCTCGGTCGCGCTGGACTACCTGGGGGAGAACACCGAGTCCGAGGCGCAGGCGCGCGAGGCGACCGCCGCCTACCTCGCCGCCCTCGACCGCATCCAGGACCACGAGCTGGACGCCAACATCTCGGTCAAGCTCACCGCCATGGGCCTGGACATCAGCCCCGCGCTGGCCCTGGAGGAGGCGTCCAAGGTGGCCGCGCGCGGCAAGGAGATCGGCGCCATGGTCGGGGTCGACATGGAGTCGCACCGCTACGTGGAGCCCACCCTCGAGACCGTCCACCGCCTCGAGCAGTCCTACGACAACGTTGGCGTCTGCCTGCAGTCCTACCTCTTCCGCACGCGCGAGGACCTGGACAGGCTCAACGCCTCGGGCGTGCCGGTGCGGCTGGTCAAGGGGGCCTACCGGGAGTCGCCCGAGGTCGCCTGGCAGCAGAAGGCGCAGGTGGACCACGCCTTCGCCGGCCTGCTCGACGGGGTCGTCGCGGCCAACCCGTACCCGATGGTCGCCACCCACGACCCCGCCCTGGTGCGGCTGACCAAGACCCTGGTCGCCAAGCACCGGCGCGACCGCGCCACCTTCGAGTTCCAGATGCTCTACGGCGTCCGCCGCGACCTGCAGCAGCAGATCGTCGCCGAGGGGTACCGGTTGCGCGTCTACGTGCCCTACGGCACCCAGTGGTACCCGTACTTCATGCGCCGCCTCGCCGAGCGGCCCGCCAACCTGTACTTCTTCCTCTCCAACCTGGTGAAGCGGTAGCGCCGGCGCCCCAGCGAAGCTCCCGGTGCGCCCGTATGCTGCTTGGGGCGCGCACGCGCCGTGGCGGCGGGACGTCGCGCGGTGCGCCGGGCGGGACGAGGAGCTGCAAAGGTCGGGGTGGACAGGTTGCGGATGCGGTTCGGGCCGGTGGCGGTCGCGCTGGCCCTGGCGCTTGCCCTCGGCGCCTGCCACTCCGGGCCGGACGAGCGCTTCGCCGCCGAGGCGGCACGGCCCGCCGACGTGGTCGAGCGGGTGAACGCGCCCGGCTCGGTCACGGCCGCCGCCCAGGCGGAGCTGACCGCTGCGGCCGCCGCCACGGTCGAGCGCCTGCCGGTCCGCGACGGCGCCAAGGTCCGCCCCGGCGAGGTGGTCGCCCAGCTCTCCTCCAGCCAGGTGGACGAGTCGCTGCGCCAGGCGAAGGCGGCGCTGGCGGCGGCATCCTCGCTCGGCTCCGCCGTGCCTTCGCTCCCCACCGACCAGGCGGTCGCCGCGCTCGGCGAGGTCCAGAACCAGGTCACCGCGACCAGCCTGGCGGTGATCACCTCGCTCCGCTCGGTCGCCGGCACCCTGCCCGCGCCGCAGCGCTCGCGCCTCGACGCCCGCCTCGACCGGGCCGAACGGCAGCTCGACCAGACCAGGCGGCGCACCAGCGCGGCGATCGAGGCGGCCGGGGCGGCGGTCGAGGCGCAGACCTCCGCCCTGAGCCGGTCGCTGCAGGCCGCCACCGCCGCCCAGCGGGCGCAGGCCGCCTTGGCGGTGGAGGCGGCCAGGAGCCAGCAGCAGCGCCTCACCCTGCGCGCCCCGCTCGGCGGCACGGTGCAGCTCGGCCGCGAGCAGACCGGCGGTGGCGGCGGCCTGCCCACCCTGCCGTCCCTGCCGCAGGGCGCCGAGCAGGCGCTGCAGGGCCTCACCGGCGGAGGCGGCAGCGGCCAGGAAGGTCCGGTGCTGCGGGTCGGCTCCGAGGTCGATGCCGGCCAGGTGGTCGCCACCGTCTACGACGTGGACAGCCTCGACGTCGCCACCGAGGTCGACGAGACCGACGTCGCCCTGGTCCGCAACGGCCAGCGTGCCGAGGTGGAGCTGGACGCCTTCCCCGGGGCGCGCTTCGAGGCGCGCGTGCGGCGGGTCGCGGTGGCGCCCTCCGGCGGGACCGAGCGCTCGGCCGCCGGCGGCGTCACCTACCAGGTCGACCTGGCCCTCGGCAGGGAGCTCCAGCCCGGCGAGGACGGGCGCAGCGCGCTGCCGCGGGTCGGCATGACCGCCACCGCCGAGATCGAGGTGCGGCACGCGGAGCACACCCTCTCCGTGCCCGGGTCGGCGCTGGTCGGCCGCGGCAGGGGCCAGTCGGTCTACGTGATCGAGGGTGACCGGGTGCGGCTGCGCTCGGTGCGGGTGGCGGCGGACGGCGAGGACCGGGTGGCGATCGCCGGCGGCCTGCGCGAGGGCGAGCGGGTGGTGTCGAAGGGCGCCGAGCGGCTGCGGGACGGGCAGACGTGGCCGGGGAGCTGAGCGACGCCCCAGCGGTGGTCGCCGCCAGGGGCGTCACCAAGGTCTACCGCCTCGACGGCGTCGAGGTGCGCGCCCTCGACGGCATCGACCTCGAGGTCGTGCAGGGCGACTCCCTGGCCATCATGGGGCCGAGCGGCTCGGGCAAGTCCACCCTGCTCGGGCTGCTCGGCGGCCTCGACCGGCCAACAGACGGCAACCTGGCCTTTGCCGGCCGCGAGGTGGGCGCCATGTCCGACGACGAGCTCGCCAAGGTCCGCAACCAGGTGGTCGGCTTCGTCTTCCAGAGCTTCCAGCTGCTGCCGCGCACCATCGCGGTGGCCAACGTCGGCCTGCCACTGGTCTACCGCGGCCTCGGCCGCGCCGAGCGGCGCCGCCGCGCGGTCGAGGCCCTGCAGGCGGTCGGCCTCGGGCAGCGCATGGCGCACCGCCCGTCGCAGCTCTCAGGGGGCGAGCAGCAGCGGGTCGCGATCGCCAGGGCGCTGGTCACCGAGCCGGCCATGCTGCTGGCCGACGAGCCCACCGGCAACCTCGACTCCCGCTCCGGCGACGAGGTGCTCGACCTGCTCGCCCGCCTGCACCTCGAGCGTGGGGTGGCGGTGGTGGTGGTGACCCACGACCCGGGCGTGGCCAAGCGCTTCGAGCGGCTGGTGGTGGTGCGCGACGGCCGCCTTGTGCCCGAAGAGGAGCAGGTGTGAGCTTCGCCGAGGCGGTGCGGGTCGCCTGGGAGGCGCTGCGGGCCAACAAGCTGCGCTCCGCGCTCACCATGCTCGGCGTGGTCATCGGGGTGATGAGCGTGGTGCTGCTGGTCGCCATCGGCAGCGGCGCGCGCCAGGAGGTCACCGTCAGCGTCGAGTCGCTCGGCTCCAACATCCTGTTCGTCGCCCCGGGCAACCTCGCGCTCGGCTCCAACCCGTCGGTCTCGCGCCTCCGCCTGGAGGACGCGCGCCGCGTCGGCGACGCGGTCGGCGACCAGCGGCGCGTGGCCGTGACGGTGGCGTCGGGCGAGATCGCCCGGGTCGGCGCCCGCCGCGCCAGCGTCAACGTCAACGGCACCAACGAGAACATCCCCGACGTGTTCGACCGGGTGGTGGCGCGGGGCACCTTCCTGTCCGCCTCCGACGTCGAGGTGCGCCGCCGCGTGGCCGTGCTCGGCGCCGACCCCGCCGAGGCGCTGTTCCCCGACCGTGACCCGATCGGCAAGTCGATCACCATCGGCGGGGTCCGCTTCCGGGTGATCGGCGTGCTCACCCGCGTCGGCACGGCCCTGGGCGTCAACCGCAACCAGGAGGTGTTCGTCCCGGTCACCGCCGCCCAGCGCCTCTTCGGCGTCGACCGCATCGACGCCATCGCGGTCAAGGCGGTGCGCAGCGAGGACATCCCGACCGAGCAGCGCCTGATCCACGAGGTGATCTCCGCCGCCCACCCGGAGCAGGAGTACCAGGTGCTCACCCAGCAGGACATCCTCGGCGTGATCGGGCGCGTGCTGAGCGTGCTGACCCTGGTGCTGGCCTCGATCGCCGGTATCTCGCTGGTCGTCGGCGGCGTCGGGGTGATGAACATCATGCTGGTCAGCGTCTCGGAGCGGACCCGGGAGATCGGCCTGCGCAAGGCGGTGGGCGCCCGCACCCGCGACGTGCTGCGCCAGTTCCTGCTCGAGGCGGTCGCCCTCACCGTCAGCGGCGGCGTGGTCGGCATCGCCCTCGGCGTCGTCATCGCCGTCGCGGTCGCCCGCTTCTCGCCCCTGCCTGCCCTGATCACTTGGTGGTCGCTGGTGCTGGCGTTCGGGGTGAGCGTGGTCGTCGGGATCTTCTTCGGCGTCTGGCCGGCCCGCAAGGCGGCCCGCATGCAGCCCCTGGTCGCCCTGCACTACGAATAAGCGCCTTCTTCTCATTGCTTTCTTAGCCTGCGCACAGGCCTGTCCTACCTGCGGGCGTTAGAACCTCCAGCGCGCCCGGTGACCGGGAGGCGGCGTGGCGGGGGGAAGCCCACCCTCTCTCCGTCTCGCCGGTCGGCGCCCGGCGGCAATCGGACCGGGGTGGTGTCGGTCGTGACCGTCGCGCCCGGCACCGCCCCGGGTGCCAGCTCGCTGCAGCGAGCTAGCCCGGCCGGATCGGAGCGACGATGGCGAGTTCCCTGCTCGTGGTCGACGACGACGACCATATCCGTGCGATGCTGCAGCGCGGCCTCGGCTACGAGGGCTTCCGGGTCACCGTCGCCGGCGACGGCGACGGCGCCCTCGGGGTGCTGCGCAGCAGCCCGGTGGACTGCATCGTCCTTGACGTGCGCATGCCACAGCTCGACGGGCTCGAGGTCTGCCGCCGCCTGCGCAACGCCGGCGACGACACCCCGATCATCATCCTGACCGCCTACGACACGGTCGGCGACCGGGTCAGCGGCCTGGAAGCCGGCGCCGACGACTACCTCGTCAAGCCGTTCGCCTTCGAGGAGCTGCTGGCGCGCGTGCGCGCCCTGCTGCGCCGTCGCCGCCGCGGCCGCGACGACGACGCCCCGCTGCTGCGCTTCGCCGACCTCACCCTCGACCGGCGCTCGCTCGAGGTGGCCAGGGCCGGGCGCAGCATCGCCCTCACCCCGCGCGAGCTGGAGCTGCTGGAGGCGTTCATGCGCCGTCCGCGGCAGGTGCTCGGCCGCGACGAGCTGCTGGCGCGGGTCTGGGGGTACGACTTCCAGACCGACACCAACGTGGTCGACGTGTACGTGCTCTACCTGCGCCGCAAGCTCGAGGCGGCGGGGGAGCCGCGGCTGCTGCACACGGTGCGCGGCGCCGGCTACGCGCTGCGCGAGGGGTAGCGAGGTGCTGTCCCTGCGCGCGCGCACCACCCTCGCGGTGATGGGCGTGTTGCTGGCCGTGCTGGCCGTGCTGGTTCCGAGCGTGACCGCCATCCTGCGCCACTCCCTTGGCGAGGCGCTCGACGAGCGCCTGGCCGAGCAGGCCGCCTACGCCACCGGCCCCGCCGCCGGAAAGCTGCTGAAGAACTACCCCGGCGTGCCGTTCGAGCAGCGCATCCCAGGCACCCTGTTCCAGGTGCTCGACACCGACGGCAGGCCGGTACGGGGCTCGACCAACCCCGAGCCGATCGCCGGCCGGATCGCCGTCCCTGTGGCCCGCGGCCAGTCCGGCCCCACCTACGCCAGCGTCCGCGTGGAGGGCATGCCGGTCCGCACCCTGACCGCGCCGGTGAACGTGATCGGCTTCGGCCGCGTCGGCGCGGTCAGCCTCGGCCTGGTCGACACGACCGAGGCGACCGTCGGCCGCGTGCGCCGCCTGCTGGTCGGCTGCGGGCTGCTCGCCCTCGCCCTTGCCGCGCTGCTCGCCTGGGTGGCCGGCCGGGCCGCGACCCGCCCGGTGACGCGCATCGGCGCCGCCGCACGGGCGGTGGCCGACAGCGGCGACCCCTCGCGCCGGGTCGCCGCCAGCGGCCGCGACGAGGTCGCCGACCTCGGCCGCACCCTCAACCGCATGCTCGCCAGGCTGGAGGCCGTCCAGGGCGAGCTGGCCGGCACGCTCGACGCGCAGCGCCGCTTCATGGCCGACGCCTCCCACGAGCTGCGCACGCCGCTCACCAGCCTGCGCGGCAACCTCGACATCCTCGCCCGCAACCCGGGCATGCCGCGCGCCGAGCGAGGTGCAGTTCTGGCCGAGCTGCGCGCCGAGGCGGAGCGCATGAGCCGCCTGGTCGACGGCCTGCTGCACCTGGCCAGGGGCGACGCCCAGGTGGGCCGCGACGAGCGGGTCGCCGTCGACCTGGTCGACCTCGCCGCCGGCGAGGTCGCGCGGGTGCGCCGCGTCGCACCCGCGCACCACCTCCGCCTCGACCTGCCCGACCGGCCGGTGCTGGTGGCCGCGCGCGACGAGCTGGTCCACCGGGCGCTCGGCAACCTGCTCGACAACGCGGTGGTCCACGGCGGCCCGCACGTCCTGGTGACCCTGACGGCCGGCGGCGGCAGGGCGCTGCTGCGGGTGCGCGACGACGGCCCCGGCATCGCGGCCGAGGAGCTGCCCCAGGTGTTCGAGCGCTTCTGGCGCGGCCCGGCCGCCCGCGGGCGCTCAGGCACCGGGCTCGGCCTCGCCATCGCCGTCGCGGCCGCCCGCGCCCTCGACGGCGAGCTCAGTGCCGCCTCCAGGCCGGGGGAGACCACCTTCACCCTGCGCCTGCCCCTTGCCGAGGCCCCCGCCTGGCAGGAGCCGCCGGACCGCAGCCCGCGCGCCACGCGCCTCTAACCAAACCCCAACCGGCTTCTTCACGCCGTCTCAGGAGCGGTTCAGGGGTGTCTCAGGACCTGCCGAGAGACTGCGCCTTGCACCGGGCCAGTGGCCGACGCGCGCGCCGGGAGCGGCGCGCTCGACGCCTAGAAGGGTGGGATGGCAGTGCAACGACGAGCAGCCATGGGACCGAGCCTGCGCCTGGCGGCGCTCGCGCTGGTGGTCGCCTTAGCCGCGAGCGCCTGTGGGGGCGGTGGTGGCACCGGCGGAACGTCGGACCAGGGCGGCAACCCGGTCAAGGGCGGCACCCTGCGCATCTACAACCAGAACGACGTGGACTTCCTCGACACCGCGCTCGGCTACTACACCGTCACCCTGGCGCTGCAGCGCGCCTACGCCCGCACGCTGTACTCCTGGGACATCAGCAAGACCGGCGACGCCCACACCATCCCCGTGCCGGACCTGTCCGACGGTCCGGCGAAGGTCTCCGGCAACAACACCGTGTTCGCCTTCAAGATCCGCAAGGGCGTGCGCTGGGCACCGCCTGCGACCGGCGAGGTGACCCCCGAGGACTTCGTCTACGCCATCGAGCGGATGTACGACAAGACCAACCCCTCGCCGGGGCAGTCCTACTCCAACCTGATCAAGGGCGCCGACGAGTTCGCCGCCGGCAAGGCCCAGACCATCTCGGGGATCGTGGCGAGCGGCGACACCGTCACCTACACCCTGAAGAAGCCGGCCCCCGACTTCCTGTCGATCGTGGCGCTGCCGTTCTTCGCGCCGGTGCCGCGCTCCTACGCCTCCAAGTACAAGGTCGGCCCCGACTACGGCAAGCACATCGTGGGTTCGGGACCCTACACGCTGAAGAGCTACACCCCCGAGAAGTCGATCGAGCTGATCCGCAACAGCAACTGGGACCCGGCCACCGACCCGCTGCGCAAGGCCTGGGTGGACAAGATCGAGATGCGCATCGGCCTCGAGCCCGACGCCATCCAGCAGGCGATCGAGCGCGGCGACGCCGACATCTCGCTCGACTCCCAGCCGCCCAACGCCGCGCTGCAGCGGCTGATCAACGACCCCGAGCTGAAGAAGCGCTTCGCCGTCGAGACCACCGGCTGCATCCGCTACTTCGCGCTCGGCACCGACCCGAGAGCCGGTTCGATCTCCGACGTGCGCGTGCGCCAGGCCGTCAACTACGCGATCGACAAGATCGCCATCCAGCGCGTCCGCGGCGGCCCGCTGGCCGGCGACCCGGCCTCGACCATCCTCACGCCGACCCTGCTCGGCTACCAGAAGTACGACCTCTACCCTTCGCAGGACAACAAGGGCGACCCGGTCAAGGCCAAGCAGCTCCTGGCCCAGGCCGGCTTCCCCAACGGGATCACCCTCACCTACGTCGGTCCCAACTCGGGCAAGGGCGACGCGGTGAACACGGCCGTGCAGGCCTCGCTCGCCCGCGCCAACATCAAGCTGAAGATCCGCAAGCTGGCGGGGTCGAGCGTCTACACCGACTCCCTGCAGAAGACCGCTGACCGCGCCAAGCACCAGATCGGCCAGGCCGGGTGGTGCCCGGACTACCCGGGCGACGGCACGCGCTCGTTCATGGTGCCGCTGGTCGACGGCCGCAGCATCCAGCCGACCGGGAACAACAACTATGGCGAGTACAACAACGCGGCCGTGAACGCCAAGATCGACCAGGCCCTGGCCGAGCCGGACCGCGACAAGCGCGCCGCGCTCTGGTCCGAGATCGACGGCCAGGCCATGAAGGACGCGATCTGGGCGCCGTTCCTCTACGACAAGACCCAGTTCTTCTGGTCGACGCGGGTGCACAACTGGAAGTACACCAGCTGGGGGGCGAACCCGGAGCTGCCCGCGATCTGGCTCACCCAGTAAGTACCACGCGGGCGGCGCGCGAGTCGGCGCCGGTGGGGCTGGCCGGGCCCCCCGGCGCCGGCTGCGCTCCAGGCGCCAGGCAGGGCCGGTGGCAGGCGCCGAGCAGTGAACCTGCCTGCCACGCAACGCTCCACCGACGCGGCAGGACCCGGCGGGCACGGCGGGCGCCGGGGGTGTCCCTCTGGGGTCCGAGGCACCGGACCGCTACCTGGGCAACGCGAGCACCCGTATCCTGTGGATCTCGACGCTGACCGACGAGGAAGGAGTGCCGTGCAGCTCCCCGGCTCGAGCTCGTCCCGTGCGCCTGGCGAGGTGCCAGGCATGCGGCGAGCCCGGCGGTGTTGCAGCGGATTGCCGGTGGCAGGACCGGCGGCGGCCGTCCGACCCGGTACACTCACCGTTTGGTAGGCACGGAGGCTTCCGCGGTGACCGGGTCGTGCAGACCGCCCGACCGGCTCGCGAAGTCTGGCGTTCCATGCCGAAGGAGGACTGCAACGTGGGCGACGTAGTGCTCATCGCCGACGACGAAGAGGACATCATCCGCTTCGTCGAGATCAACCTGCGCCTCGAAGGCCTCGACGTGATCACGGCCCGGGACGGCGAGGAGGCACTGCAGCAGGCCCTCAACCAGCGTCCCAGCCTGCTCCTGCTGGACGCGATGATGCCACGCATGGACGGCTACGAGGTCTGCGCCAAGCTGCGCGCCGACGAGCGCACCTTCCAGATGCCGATCATCATGCTCACGGCCAAGTCGCTCGAGGCCGACCGGGCGCTGGCCCGTGAGGTCGGCGCCGACGAGATCATCATCAAGCCGTTCGACCCAACCGAGCTGGTCGACAAGGTGAAGGCCCTGCTCGCGGGCGGCTTGCGGTCCACCCCGGCCACCGAACCCTGGTCGCCCAGCCCACCCGCCACCTGGCCGGACCCCGGTAGCGGTGGCAGTGAGCCCTGGTTCGGCGGTGGTGGTGGCGGCACCGACCCATGGCCGGGTGGTGGCTCGCCCGGTTCCGGTGGCGCCCAGCCGGGTACGGGCGGCGACGACAGCCCTCCGTGGCCGGAGGACGACGACCGCGACCCCTGGTCTCCCGGGAGCGGCGGCCGCTGGCCCTCGGGTTGACGCAGCCTCGCCGAGAGGAAACGGCATGGCCAGGATGGTCGAACTCTTCGGTCGGGTGCTCGAGCGCGTGCGACGCCTGACGCGCCGGACGAACCGAGATCCTTGCCCTAGCTGAAGGTTGAGGCCGTCCGGTCGACGCTGGGCAGCGCGCCTAGCTTGCCCTCAGAGCAGGCCGTCATCTCTAGCCCGGTTGTCCTGGCTGCTCTGCCGCGCGGTTGCGTGGCGCTGCGGCAGGGCCTCTGCTGCCTGGACGAGTTGCTGGAGCGCGGCGAGCATCGCGGCGCGTTCGGGTGGGGGCACCGCGGCCAGTGCCGCTTGTAGCCGCCGTGGGTCGAGGACGGTGTCGGCCTCAACCCGCCGGTGCCCTTCGGGGGTCAGGGTGATGGCCAGGCGCCGCTCGTTGCCGGGATCGCGGACGCGGTGGACGAATCCCCTGCTCGCGAGGCGCTTGACGATCGTGGAGGTGGTGCTGGTGGGCAGGGCGAGGTGGCTCGCCAGCCAGCCAAGGGTGACCGGTCGCTCAGCGGTCAGGTGTTGCAGGAGCTGCCGTTCGTGCTGGCCGAGGTCGGGGTCGTCGGGTCGGTTCAGGGCGCCCCACAGCCGCCTGTAGAGGTCTTCGAACATTCCCGTATCTGAAGTGTTCATTCAAGGGTTATTCTAACGGTGGAACTCAGCATGGAGAAGACGTAGGGAAGGGCAGGTGGCCGATGATCTGGCTCGTTGTCGCCGGGGTGCTGGTCTTGGTCGTCGCCGCAGTGGTCGTGGTGGGCGCGCTGTTGCCGGCCGAACACGAGGTGACCAGGCGAGTCCGGGTGAAGCGCACACCGGAGGAGGTCTGGAGAACGCTCACCGACATCGAGGCGTTCCCGTCCTGGCGTCCACGGCTGGCACGGGTCGAGCTGCTCACCCCGGAAGGCGGCCGGCCGCGCTGGCGCGAGGTCGGCAAGGACGGTGCGATCACCTTCGAGCTGGTCGAGTCCGACGTGCCGCGGCGGCTGGTCACGCGGATCGCGGATGCCGCGCTGCCGTTCGGCGGAAGCTGGACCTACGTGCTGGCGCCGGACGACGGCGGCTGCCTGCTGGCCGTGACCGAGCGCGGTGAGGTACGCAACCTCCTGTACCGGTTCATGTCGCGGTTCGTGTTCGGGCACAGCGCGACGATCGACGCCTACCTGCGGGCGCTAGGCGCCACGTACGGCGAGGACGTCACCCCCCGAGCGGCCACCGAGGAGGGGGTCTGACACCGTCAGGGCGACTCGTCGTCGGGGGGCGGCTGCTGGGAGAGGAAGCGTTCCAGCTCGGCGGCGATCTCGTCGCCTGAGGGGATGCGGTCGTCGCCGCCCTGCTCGACCAGGGCGCGGATCTGGTCGATGAACTCGCCGATCTGCGGCCGCTCGCGGATCGCCTGCTCGACCTGCTCCAGGTGCTCCTTGCTGGCCGCCTCCAGCTCGGTCGTGTCGACCTCGAGCTTCGCGAGCCGGGCCAGCGCGCGCACCAGGGCGAGGGCGGCGGGCGGGTGGCCACCGCCGGCGACGTAGGGGGGCACGCGCGCCCACAGGCCGGTGGCCGGGACGCCGTCCCGGTGCAGGCGGTCCTCCAGGACGCTCTGGATGCCGCCGTTCAGTTCCACGGTCATGCGCACGGTCTCCAGCCGCCCGGCCAGCTCCGGGTCGGCCGAGGTGCCGAGCACGGCGATCGGGTCGGTGTGCAGGCTGGGGGCCGGGAACGCGCCCAACCCGAACACCTCCTGGACGCCCAGCTCGCGGCAGACCCTGACCACCTCGTCGCCAAAGGCGCGCCAACGGAAGTCGGGCTCCGGCCCGGTGAGCAGCAGCGCGTCACGGTCGCCGGCATCGGCGAGCGACAGCTCGATCGGCGTCCAGGTCACCTGCTCGATGGTGCCGGCGGCGAGCCGCACGACGGGCCGCCTCGCGCGGTAGTCGATCAGCTCGTCGCTGTCGAACTCGGCCAGCGGCCGGGCGTTCCAGCGGGCGCGCAGGAACACGGCGCTGGTCTGGCCGGCAGCCCCTGCGTCCTGCCAGCCGGACAGGTGGACCACCAAGAACGGGTCCCGGAGCTCGGGATGCTCGCTCAGCTCGACCAGAGGCGACATACGGGCAGGGTAGCCGGTTCCGGCGCCGAGCGTGAGCGGGGTGTGGACCGTCCAGCGGCACCTCCGGCGGCGGTCGTGTGCCGCATCGCGGCGCTCCCGGTAGCCTTGGTCGCGTGACCAGCACCAGCCGCCCCGGCGGGGCGTCTCCGCTGCGCCCCTTCCGCCATCGTGGCTACGCCATCATCTGGACCGGGTCGTTCGTCTCCAACATCGGCACCTGGATGGAGACCGTGGCCATCGGTGTCTACGTCACCCAGACCACCGGTCGCGCGGCCTGGACCGGCACGGTCGCGGCGCTCACCTACGCGCCGACCGTCCTGCTCGGCCCCATCGGCGGCGCGCTCGCCGACCGCTTCGACCGGCGCCGCTTCCTTGCCGGCGTCACCCTGTTCCAGACGCTGCTCGCCGGTACCCTGGCGCTGCTGGCCGCGACCGGCTCGCTGTCGCTGGCGGCGGTGGCCGTGATCGCGCTGCTGGCGGGCTGCGCCTTCGCCGTCTACATGCCGACCTTCTCGGCCGTCACCCCCGACCTGGTGCCGGCCGAGGACCTGCTCGGGGCGATGAGCCTCGGCGCCGCCCAGTACAACCTCGGCAGGGTGGTCGGGCCCGCGCTGGCAGGGATCGTCATCACCGCGGGCGGCCTGTCGTGGGCGTTCGGGCTGAACACGGTCAGCTTCGGGGCCGTGCTGGTGGCGCTCGCGCTGATCCGCGTCCCTGCCATGCGCCGCCCGGACGGGCCCAGGCCGCGCCTGTGGGCCAACATCGCCGTCGGCGCACGCGCCGCCCGCCAGGACGACGGCATCCGCACCGCCCTGCTGCTCCTGCTCGCCACCACCTTCCTGGTCTCGCCGTTCATCGGCCTGGTGCCCGCGGTGGCGATCAAGGTGTTCGATGCCGGCGCCGGCGGCACCTCGGCCCTGGTCACCGCCCAGGGGGTCGGCGCGGTGCTCTCCGCCCTGGCCGCCACCCCGCTGGCCGCCCGGCTCGGCAGGCGGCGCCTGCTGGTCTGCGCCCTGTTCGCGGTCGGCCCGGCCGCCGCCCTCTACGGCCTGGCGCCACGGTTCCCGCTGGCGGTCGCCGGCATCGGCGTGCTCGGGTTCTGCTACCTGGCGGTCCTCTCCGGCACCTCGACGGTGTGCCAGGCGCGTGCGCCCCGCGAGCTCCGCGCTCGCATCGCCAGCCTGTTCATGCTCGCGGTCGGCGGCGGCCACGCCAGCGGCCTGGTCGTCCAGGGCTGGCTCGGCGACCGCGTCGGCCTCCCGGCGGTCACCGCCGTCACCGGCTTCGCGCTGCTCGGCATCGTGATCGCCGTGCGCCTGCTGCGCCCGGCCTGGATGCTGGCGATGGACGCCTCCGGCGAGCCCGCGCCAACCGCGGAGACGCCCGCGGGCTCCCTCGTGCCGCCGCCCGGCCTCGACCGCCAGGCGGCCCCGGCCGCCGGGCTCGACGGAACGGCCGCCGGCCAGGACGGGCAGGTGCGCACGACCGTCGACGACCGCGGGGACCCGCCCCTGCCGGACCAGCTCGCCGAGCCGACCGAGCGGAACGGCTAGGCACCGCGCCCAGATCCGCGCATCCAGCTACCACAGGTCGGCCGCGAGCCAGCCGACCGCCAAGCCATCCCAGTCGCCCTCCCTGCGGGGCATTCGCAGTTCGTCCCTGACAGCGAAGCCGGGCCAGCGTCCTGGCGTCGCCCGCAAGAGCGGCCGTCGCCGCCACGCGCGCTCACCGGGCCAGCCGCCCGCCAAGCCATCCCAGTCGCCCTCCCTGCGGGGCAGTCACCTGATGTCCATGCGGGCCAGGCGGCGGGCGGCGAGCGCCAGGGCGAGCAGGGTGACCACGGTGGCGAGCACGATGGAGCTGACCGGGCCGAGCCGGGTCGCGACCACCGGGCCGTCGTGGGCGGTGATGGCGGCGAGCACGCCTTCCGCGTAGCCGCGCACCGCCAGCGACGAGGCCGACGGCGCCACGCTCACCAGGGCGCCCTCCCAGAGGACGACGTAGACCAGCCCGACCGCGAGGGCGCGCCCGATGAACAGGGAAAGGGCCACGCCGAGGGCGCTGTAGGCCAGCGCCCCGACGGTGGTGGCCGCCAGCGTTCCGACCAGCAGGCTGGAGGTGGTGCCGGCGATCGCCTGGCTCGCGACCAGCAGCGGCAGCAGCACCACCAGGGTGGCGAGCACGGCGGCGGCGAACTCAGCGGCCAGGATGGCCGCCCTGGTGATCGGCTTCAGCAGCAGGTTGGTGGCCGTGCCGTCGCGCACCTCGGAGCCGAGGGCCGCGGTGGCGAAGGCGAGGCTGACCACCGGCAGCAGGAACGGCAGCACCAGGTTGCGGAACAGGCCGAGGCTGAAGTCGACCGGGTCGGTGTTGCCCCTGGCGGCGAACAGCAACGCCGGCGCCAGCAAGGGGATCGCGCTGAGCAGGACGGTCACCACCAGCCGACGCCCGGCCAGGAGCTGGCCGAGGGCGTGGCGGCAGACCACCCAGGCGCGCCTCACCGGCGCCCCACCAGGTAGCGGAAGACCTGCTCGAGCGACTCGTCGGTGGTGCGGACCTCGCGCAGGCTCACACCCCGGTCGCGTGCGAGCCGCGGCAGCTCGGTGGCGAACGCCTGCACCGAGCGGGTGCGAGCCTGCATGCGGTCGCCGTCGACCTCGACGGCGACCGTGGTCGGCATGGCGATCAGGCCGGTGGCCAGCTCGCGGGCGCCGTCCGCCCGCACCACCACCGTGCGGGGCTGGTCCGCCATCAGGTCGCGGATGGCGTGGAAGTCGCCCGACGCGGCCAAGCGGCCGCCGACCAGCACCAGGATCTGCGTTGCGAGCCGCTCCACCTCGCCGAGGATGTGGCTCGACACCAGCACGGTGACGCCGCCCTGGCCGAGCGCTCGCACCAGCTCGATGAAGCGCGCCCGCTGGCCGGGGTCCATGCCCGTCATCGGCTCGTCCAGGATCAGCAGCGAGGGCTGGTGGACGATCGCGCCGGCCACCTTGGTGCGCTGCCGCTCGCCCTTGGACAGGCCGCTGAGGCGCCGCCCGGCCAGTGCCTCGAGCCCGACCTGGGCGATCGCCTGGTCGGCGGCGGCCGCCGGCCGCTCCAGCCCGTGCAGCTCCGCGTGCAGCCGGGCGTAGGAGCGAACGGTCAGCCGCGGGTAGAGGCGGTCGCCGTCGGGCACCACCCCGATCGCCCGGTACAGCATCGGGTCGCCGGCCAGCGGCCGGCCGAACAGCAGCACCTCACCCTGGGAGGGCTGCAGCAGGCCGGTGATCGCCTTCAGCGTGGTGGTCTTGCCCGCCCCGTTCGGCCCGAGCAGGCCGGTCACGCCCGGGCGCAGCTCGAAGGAGAGGTCGGCGACCGCGACCACGTCCCCGTACCACTTGGAGAAGTGGCGCAGCTCGACCACCGGCCCGGTGGTCGCCTGGCTCATGGCTGCAGCCTGGCGATGCGCCAGGCGAGCACGGACCCCGCGAGCAGGGTGAGGGCGGCGAGGGCGATGAGGTAGGCGGGGCCGGTGAAGCCGGCCTGGCTGGCCAGGGAGCCGCTCTCGAACGGCTGGCCGAAGACCCACTCGACGAAGCGGGCGGGCAGGCCGCCGAGGGACACGAAGGTGAGCCAGCGGCGCCCAGGCACGGTGGACGGCGAGGTGAAGAACATCGCGTTGGCCAGGGCGCTCGAGGCCAGGAAGGTGCCGAGCATGCCGGCCGTCGCCAGGCTGCGGCGCTCGGCGAGGCTCGCCACCGCCAGCGAGACGACGGCGTAGAAGACGGTAAGCACGCCGCCGGCGAACAGGATGCGGCCCAGGTCGCCGAGGTGGTGGCGGAGGTAGGTGGCGGCGCTGGGCGCGGTCAGGGCGTTGCCGGCGAACAGGATCACCAGCGGCAGCAGGGCGACCAGCCCGATCACCACGATCAGGGCTGCCAGCTTGGCGGCCAGGTAGTCCCCCCGGGTCACCGGCCTGGTGAACACCAGGGCGAGCACGTGCTGGCGGCGGTCGGGGCACAGCAGCTCGGGCGCTGCCGTGGCCGCGAACAGCAACAGCACCACCGAGACGATCCTGAAGTAGGCGGGGTAGCCGAGGAACTGGCCGACCGACTCGCCGACCAGCAGGCGCACGCCGATGAACGCCAGCACCGGGCCAAACGCGCCCACGACCAGCGCGAACGGCACCACCTTGGTCTTCCAGTTGCGCTTCAGGCCGAGGACGCGGCGGACGCCGGCCACCACGATCGCCTTGATGCGACGCGAGCGGCCTTCGCGGGGGCCGTCGTAGTGGCGGTAGCCCCGGTCGTAGATCGCGCCGGTGGGCAGCTCGCGCAGCTCGCTCACGACGCCCTCCGTGCGGGCTCCGGCGTGGGCGCCTGGGGAGGCGGAGGTGCCTCCTCGGCGGCGGCAGCCGCCTGCAGGCGCAGGAAGGTCTCCTCGAGGCTGGGTGCGCGGGGCACCAGCCGGCGCAGCGCCCAGCCGCGGTCGGCGGCGACGTCCCTGACCAGGTCGGCCGCGTCGTCGCGGCCGTGCACGTGCAGCTCCTCCCCGGCCGGCTTGACCTCGAGGCCGGCGGCGACCAGGGCGGCCCGCACCTCGCCGCCGTTGTCGCCGAGCTGCACGCCGAAGCCCGGCGAGGCGGTGCCCGCGGCCTCGACGATCGAGGCCTGCAGCAATACCTGGCCGGCGTGGACCATGATGACGTGGTCGCAGACCCGCTCGACGTCGCCGAGCAGGTGGGTGGAGACGAGCACGTCGACGCCCAGCTCGGCGCGGATCCGCTTGATCAGGTCGAGCATGTCCTCGCGGCCCTGTGGGTCCATGCCGTCGGTGGGCTCGTCGAGCAGCAGCAGCTGCGGGTCGTGGACCAGGGCCGTGGCCAGCTTCACCCGCTGCTGCATGCCGGTGGAGAAGCCGCCGACGGCCCGGTAGCGCTCCTCTTCCAGCCCGACCTGGTAGCAGATCTCGCTGGCGCGCTCGCGGGCCTGCCGCGGCGGCAGGCCGCCGAGCTGGGCCATGAACGCCACGAAGTCGGCCGCGGTCACGTCGGCGGGCAGGCACTGGCCCTCAGGCAGGTAGCCGACCGCCTGGCGGATGGCCAGCGGGTCGACGGCCACGTCGTGGCCGAGCACGCGTGCCTGGCCGGCGTCCGGCTTCAGCAGGCCGAGGAGGAGCTTGATGAGGGTGGACTTGCCGGCTCCGTTGGAGCCGACCAGCCCGGTGCAGCCGGACTGGACGGTCACGTCGACGCCTCGCAGGGCCAACACCGAGCCATAGCGCTTGCTGAGGCGCTCAGCCTCCGCGACAGGCACCTGCGAGGAACCTCCGGCTTCCGGGACGGATGACGGTCGAACGGCCGCCACCTTTGCAGTCTGCCAGGAACTGGTCAAGCGAGACACGCCCAGGTATCCCGAATCGGTATCGAGTTGTCGAAATGGGATGCCCAGCGTCGCCGATCGGTCGAAGTTCCCGACAGCCGCTAAGCTGCCGACCGCTCCATCCGATCAGTGTCCAGCAGCCCGCTCAGCCCGTTCCGCCATGGAGGCCCGATCGCGTGCACCGTCTTGCGTCCCTGCTGGTTCCCGCTCTGCTCGCCGGCGCACTGGCCGTTGCCGTGCCCGCGTCTCGCGCCGACGCCGCCTGCGCGGCGACCAACCACCGGTCGATCTCCGGCAGCGTGCGCGGCTCGGACGGCCGCGTGGTCAACGTCTTCATCGGGCTCGACGTGCTCGACCGCTCTGGCCGCCACATCAAGCTCGACGGCTGCCCTGGCGGCTCGGGCTACACGACCTACCTGCACCTCAACCGCACCCTGCCGCCCTCGGGCGGGAGCTCCGGCCAGGTCGCCTGGCGGGTCGGCCTGCCCGCCAACGCCGCCACGGCGTGGATCGAGACCTATCCGAAGAACCCAAGCGGGACGACCGACACCAGCTTCTACGGCGGCTCGATGCGCCGCAGGGTCGCGGTCGGCCCCGGGGTGAACCTGCGCCTGCCGGTCGTGTGCGGCCGCACCGGCGGCCTCACCGGCGGCGTGCACGGCTACGTCACCCTCCACGGTAGGCGCATCAAGGCCGACCGGGCGATCGCCTGGTCGATGTACCCGGACACCGACCCACGCACCAAGATCCTCGGCTTCGCCATCGGCGGCGCCGCCGACAACGGCTTCTACAGCATCTACAAGCTGGCGCGGAACCAGCGCTACGACGTGCGCATCACGATCACCAGCCCCACCACCGGCAACCGGGCCACCAAGCGGCTGGTCAACGTCCTGGTCGGCGGCACCTGCCACAACACCCCGCTCAACGTGGCCTTTGGTTGATCCGGGGGGGAGCCCGAGGACAGCTCCCCCCCGGAGGCCCCCCCATCAGGTTCTTTGGCGGGATCCCTGTTCGGGCTTCGGGTTCCTGTGGCGGGATCCTGTTGGGTCTCGGGTTCCAGTGGCGGGATCCTGTTGGCCTCCATGCGCTGTGCCCGGTTCGCTGTTGGGCGTAGCCTAGGTGGCCAGAGCGGGTCAACGGTCATCGCGGAGCGCCGGCTGCACCGGTCGGGAGCCTCGTCGGCGGCTCGCTCGCTGCAGCATCGCATCACCGAGCGAGGGCACCATGCGGCGCTACGAGGACGTCCGGGAGGGTTCGTGTCCGGCCCGGTGACCGTCGCCTGGGACGAGGAGCTGGCCGCCTACGACTTCGGTCCCGAGCACCCCCTGCGCCCCGAGCGGGTGCGCCTGACCATCTCGCTGGCGCGGGCGACCGGTCTGCTCGACCGGGCCAAGCTGGTCGCCCCCGCGCAGCCGTCGGGCACCGACCTCGCCCGGGTCCACACCCTCGAGTACCTCGCCATGGTCAAGTCGTGCGGCAAGGACGGGCACGCCGCGCCCGCCTACGGGCTCGGGCCCGGCGACACGCCGTCGTTCCGCGGCATCCACGACGCCTCGGCCAGGGTCTGCGGCGCCACCCTCGCCGCCGCCGACGCGGTCCTGCACGCCCAAGCCCAGCACGCCTTCTCACCCGCGGGCGGCCTGCACCACGCCATGCCGGCCCGCGCGTCCGGCTTCTGCGTCTACAACGACCCGGCAGTCGCCATCGCCTGGCTGCTCGAGCAGGGCGTGCGCAAGGTCGCCTACGTCGACGTCGACGTCCACCACGGCGACGGGGTGGAGGCGATCTTCGCCGACGACCCGCGCGTGCTCACCATCTCGCTACACGAGTCCGGCCGCTACCTGTTCCCCGGCACCGGCTTCCCCGACGAGATCGGCGAGGGCGACGCCAAGGGATCGATCGCCAACCTGCCCCTGCCCCCCTACACCACCGACGACCTCTACCTGGCGGCCTTCGACGCGCTGGTGCCCGCGCTGGTGCGCGCGTTCGAGCCCGAGATCCTGGTCAGCCAGCTCGGCTGCGACACCCACTACACCGACCCGCTGGCCCACCTGGCCCTCACCACCGGCGCCTACCGCCAGCTCGCCGGCCGCCTCCACGACCTCGCCCACACCGTCACCCAGGGCCGCTGGCTCGCCACCGGAGGCGGTGGCTACCAGTGGGCCGCCGTCGTCCCCCGCGCCTGGTGCGGCTACCTCGCCGAGATGGTCGGCGCCGACCTCCCCGAGCGCCTCCCCGACGCCTACCGCGAAGAGGTCTCCAGCCTCGGCGCCGACGTCCCCCCCGAGATGGCCGACGACGTCGTCGCCCTCTCTAGCGACCACCGGGGCCGCGTGGAAGGCCAGGTCGCCGTCGCCCTCGACACCCTGCGCAACAACCTGTTCCCGCTGCACGGCCTGCGGGTCTGAGGCGGCCACGCGGCCGTGGATCCCAGCCGGTCGGGCAACAGAGCCTCTCCGCTACCATGAGGGTGCCCCAGACGTCCGATGATGGAGTTGGCATGCCCGCGATCCCCCGAGAGCATCTGCGCGAGCACCTGGTCGCCAGCCGCATCGCCGGGTCGGTGCGGACGCCGGTTGCGGACGTGCTGCGCAAGGCGGAGCTGGTGGCCGCCGGCGATCCGGAGCACTGCTTCGGGCTGTCGGGGATGAGCCGTTACAGCCGGGACGAGGTGCTGGCCGAGGTCGCCAGGCAGTTCGGCTGGACCCACACGCCGGGGGAGCCGGGAGGTGGGCCGACCTTCATCGAGCCGGAGCTGGTGCTCGACGAGCTCGACCGGGCGGCCGAGCGGCTCACCAGGGCGGCGCGGGACGGCGAGCACGTGCTGTTCGCCACCGGCCACCCGACCGGACCGCTGGGGATGTACCAGATGGTGGCGGCGGCCCTGCGTGACGGCGGGGCCAAGCTGTCGCGGCCGGGCGACGGGATCGCCTTCATGCTCGGCGGCCAGCGGCGCATGATCCGCTACGTGCTGCAGGTGGCCACGCTCGCCTCGGCCTCCAAGCTGTACCACACCCACGACGCCCACCCGATGGAGCTGGTGCTCGACCAGGCCGGCGAGGTCGACCTGGTGGTCGGGGACCACGGCTTCGCCGGGGCGGCGGCCGAGCGTGGCATCGACGTGGTGTCGGTGGCCGACATCAACGACCCGGCACTGCCCATGGCCAAGGCGGAGGGCCGAGCCGAGGTGGTCGTTGGCATGGACGACAACGTACTGCCGGCGCGCTACGAGCCGCTGGCCGAGCACCTTACCGCCCGACTGTGAGCGACAAGCACGCACGCCTGGTCGAGCAGGTCCTCGACGATCCGGGGACGGTGATCCTGCTCGGCTCGATGGACTCGGGCAAGACCACCTTCGCGCGGGCGCTGCTGGCCGGCGCGGTCGAGCGCCGCATCCCCGCCGCCTACCTCGACACCGACGTCGGCCGCACCACGGTGGGGCCGCCGACCACCATCGGGCTGAAGCACGTGCTCGAGGCCAAGCACCTGAGCGACGACGAGCTGGCCAGGGCGGACGGGCTCTACTTCGTCGGCTGGGTGTCCGCCCAGTTCCACCTGCTGCCCCTGGTGGCCGGGACGGCGAAGCTGATGAACGAGGCCAGGGCGGGCGGGGCGGAGCTGGTGGTGGTCGACACCTCGAGCCTGATCAGCGGGGTCTACGGCCAGATCCTGAAGTACCACAAGCTCGAGGTGACCAGGCCGGACTACGTGATCGGCTTCCAGCGCGGCGAGGAGCTGGACCCGCTGCTGGGGATCGCCAGGCGGTTCACCCCCGCCCGGGTGGAGGCCTGGCCGGTCCATCCCGAGGCCCATCCGACCTCGGCGTACGACCGCGCCGAGACGCGACGGGCGCGGTTCGTGGCCTATTTCTCGGGACCGCTGCACCGCTGGCGGGTCAAGCCGGCGGTGTTCATGCCGAGCCTGCCGCCGGACGCGGACCTCCGCAGCCTGGCGGGGCTCCTGGTCGGCATGGAGGACGGCAAGGGCTCCTGCGTCGGCATCGGCTACCTGGAGCTGGCCGAGGACGGCGGCCTGCGGATGATCTCGACCGTGTCGGAGGGTGCCAGGGCGCTGCGGCTCGGCTCCACCCGTATCACCCCCGACTGGTCCTCCACCACCCGGGTCGACCTCCGGCACCTGTTCGGCACGGAATGAGGCGGCGCGGATGGCGAGCTACGACTGGATCACCTTCACCTCCGACTACGGGCTGGACGACAACTTCGTCGGTGTCTGCCGTGGGGTGATGGCCGGGATCGCCCCGCACGCGAGGGTGATCGACGTGAGCCACGCGGTCGCCCCCCAGGACGTCCGCCAGGGGGCCATCGTGCTCGCCCAGTCGGTGCCGTTCATGCCGCCGGCGGTGCACCTGGCCGTGGTCGACCCGGCGGTCGGCACCCCACGCGGCTCGGTGGTGGTCGAGGCCGGCGCGAGCGTGCTGGTCGGCCCGGACAACGGCCTGTTGGCCTGGGCGGCCGACGAGCTCGGAGGCGCCAAGCGGGTGCACGCCATCGCCAACCGGGAGTACCAGCTCCCCCGCATCTCCAAGACGTTCCACGGGCGGGACGTGTTCGCCCCGGCCGCCGCCCACCTCGCCGCCGGGGTCGACCCGGCGGCGCTCGGCCCGGAGCTGGACCCGGACGAGCTGCGCCGGCTCACGCCGCCCCGCTCCCGGGTCGACGACGACCACATCCACGGCGAGGTGGTCCTGGTCGACCACTTCGGCAACGTCGCCCTGAACGTCAGCCGGGCCGAGCTGGAGAGCGTCGGCGCGCTGCTCGGCGACCGGGTTCAGGTCCGGCTCGGCGGGCAGACCTGGCGCATGCCCTTCGCGGAGACCTTCGCCTCGGTCCCCGCCGGCCGCATGGTCCTCCACGAGGACTCGTTTCGTCTGCTGACCGTGGCTGTCAACCAGGGAAGGGCCGCCGAGCGCCTGCGGGCGCGGACCGGCGACCCCGTGGTGGTCAGCCGGGAGGTGGACTGATGACCGAGGCGACCCGCCGCATCCTGGTCACCGGCGCGGCTCGGTCGACCGGCCGGCGCGTGGCGGAGGCGCTGGCCGACGATCCCTCGGTGGCCAGCGTGGTCGCGGTCGACGACGCGCCAGCGTTCGAGCTGTTCGACGCGAGGGTCGAGGTCCTCCAGGTGAACCTGGGCAGCCCCGCCCTGGTGCGGGTGCTGCGCGAGACCGGGGTCGACACCTGCGTGCACCTCGGGGTGGCGGCCGAGCCGAGGGCGGCCGGTGGGCGGGTCGCCATGAAGGAGCACAACGTGCTCGGCACGATGCAGCTCCTCGCCGCCGCCTACCACGCTCCCGACCTGCGGCGGCTGGTGCTCAAGTCGACCACGGCGGTGTACGGGTCGGCACCGGGCGACCCGGCGGTGTGGACCGAGTCGATGGAGGCTGGGACGCCCCGCCACGGCTTCGCCAGGGACTCGATGCAGGTGGAGGACTACGTTCGCTCGTTCGACCGGCGCCGGCCGGACGTGACCGTCACGGTGCTGCGCATGGCCAACCAGGTCGGGCCGACGGTCGAGAACCCGCTCACGCGCTATTTCGCGCTGCCGGTCTGCCCGGTGGTGTTCGGCTTCGACCCGCGCCTGCAGTTCCTGCACGAGCAGGACGCGGAGGCGGCGCTGCTGCGGGCCGTGCTCGGCCCGGTGACGCACGGCACCTTCAACATCGCCGGCGACGGCGTGGTCCTGCTCAGCCAGGCCGTTCGCATCGCGGGCAAGCCGCCGCTGCCGATCGCCGAGCCGCTGGTGCCGTACGCCACCGAGCTGCTGCGCCGCACCGTCGACGTCTCTCCCGAGCAGGTCAGCTTCCTGCAGTATGGCCGTGTGGCCGACACCACCGCGGCCAGGGTGGAGCTCGGCTTCGCGCCGGCGCGCTCGTCGCTGGAGGCGTTCGAGGACTTCGCCGCCGCCCGGCTCCACGGCGTGGTCAGCGAGGAGCGCGTGACCCGCCTCGAGCACGAGCTGCTCGGCGCGCTGCGCCGGGCGGCTTCCTGGCTCTCCGGGGAGGTGCGGACATGAGCCCGGCGCGGTCCGAGCGACGGCGCTGCGGCGCGCGCACCGCCAAGGGCGAGCGCTGCCGCAACCCGGCGGGCCCGTCGGGACTCTGCACCCGCCACCGGCGAGCCCTGGCCGAGGCGACCGCGACGGCGGGCACGGAGTCCACCACAACCACGTCCAGCGAGGCCGTGGCCGGCCGGGCGGGTGACGGCGGGCCGGGGCAGGATCCGTTCGCGCCGTTCCTGGACTGGGCGGAGGAGGCGCTGGAGTTCCTGCGCCGCCGCCTCACCGGCGAATACCAGGTGGACGAGTTCGGCCACGACCCCGACCTGGTCGAGCACGTGCTGGCGCCGCTGCTGCGGCCGCTCTACCGGCGCTGGTGGCGGGTGGAGACCCGTGGCCTGGAGCACCTCCCGGAGAAGGGCGCCGCCCTGGTGGTTGGCAACCACGCCGGCACGCTGCCGTTCGACGCGATGATGGTCGGCCTGGCGATCTTCGACGAGCACCCTGCCCACCGGACGCTGCGCATGCTCGCCGCGGACCTTGCCTTCACCCTACCGGTGGTGGCGCCGCTCGCGCGCAAGTCGGGCAACACGCTGGCCTGCCAGGAGGACGCCGAGCGGCTGCTCCGCGCCGGGGAGGTGGTGGGCGTCTGGCCGGAAGGCTACAAGGGTCTCGGCAAGCCGTTCCGCGAGCGCTACCACCTGCAGCGCTTCGGCCGCGGCGGCTTCGTCGAGCTCGCCCTGCGCACCGGCACTCCGATCGTCCCGGTCGCGGTGGTCGGCAGCGAGGAGATCTACCCCATGATCGGCAACCTGCGCCGCCTCGCCCGCCTGCTCGGGCTGCCGTACTTCCCCGTCACCCCGACCTTCCCGCTGCTCGGGCCGCTCGGCATGGTGCCGCTGCCGAGCAGGTGGGTGATCGAGTTCTGCCCGCCGATCGCGACCGACCACTTCGGCCCCGAGGCCCTGCTCGACCCGATGGCCGTCTTCGACCTCACCGATCAGGTACGGGACACCATCCAGCAGGCCATCTACCGCATCCTGGGCAAGCGCGGCGGCGTCTTCAGGTAGCGGGGCCGGTCACTACCCGCCGAGGAGGTCGACGATCGCGTCGAGCAGGGCGGGAGCGGCGGGAGCGGCGGTGGTGGTCGTCGGCAAGATGGTGGTCGTCGGTGCCGTGGTGGTCGGCTTCACCGTGGTGGTGGTCGCCCGCCTGGTGGTGGTCGGCTTCGCGGTGGTCTGCGGTGCGTCGGTGGTCGCCGAGGCGCGGGCACGGGTGGTGGGTGGCGCCGTGGCCGCCGTCGAGGCGCTGCCCGCCGAGGTCGAGCTCGAGGCGACGAACGGCAGGGCCTGGGTCGGTGTCGGGGCGCCGCCGAGGACCGCCGACGGGCCCGTTCCGGTGGTGGCCGAGGCCAGGCAGCCGCCGCTGCCGCATTTCGAGCGCGGGCCGGACAGGCTGGCGGAGACCACCACGGCGGCGGTCACGCCCACCACCAGGGCGGCCAGCACCGCGACCAGCTGCAGGCGGCGGGTGCTGGCGAGCACGGCGAGGAGGCCGACGCCCCCGCGCGAGTGGGTGCCCTCCTTGCGGGCCACCCGCGTCGGCATCGGTGAGCTGGGCTCCGGGCTCGCCTGGCCGCCGGTGTCGGCCATCAGCTCCTCCCGCACCCGGCTCAGGAACGCCGGGTCGGGCGGGGCGACCACGTTGGGGGCGGCCAGCCGTAGGGTGGACGCGACCGTCATGGCGTTGTCCAGCTCCGCGTCGTCGCCCTTGACCACGTTCGAGCCCCAGGGCTCGTTGAGGCGCAGCTCGAACTCGTCGGCGCGCCGGCGGTCGTGCTTGGGGTCGAGGTAGTAGGGCGGCGGGGTGGCCCCGTCGCGGGGCTGGGTGGCCGCCTGCTCGCCCGTGGCGGCGGCCGCCGAGGCGGCCGCCGGGTCGACGCTGTTGCGCCACAGCGTGGAGCAGGCGATGAACTGCAGCGCCTTGGCCACCCTCGGGCGGTACCCGGCGAGGTGTGCGCTGTGCAGCAGCGAGTGGCCGAGCAACAGGCGGAAGACCACCACCTCGCGCTCGGGGTCGTCGAGCAGCGAGACCGCCTGGGCCGGGTCGGTCGGGTCGATGGTGGCCGGGCGGGCGTGGGGTCCGTGCGCGACCGCGTCGCGGGCCATGGCGATCAGCCAGGCGGCCAGCTCCCCGTCGCCCTGCTGCATCACCGGCAGCCAGCTCAGCACGTCGTGGAAGACCCGCTCGGTGAGCTGCTCGGCCACCTCGACGTCGCGGGTCCAGGCGAGCACGTAGCCGTAGACGTCCTCGGCGTAGCGGTCGAACAGCTCACCGACCGCGACGGGGTCGCGCTCGATCGCCCGCTCGACCAGCTTGCGCTGGATGGCGAGGGTGGCCGCGGGGTCGCCATTGCGACACCCGCAGGCGGTCGGGGGGGCCTCGGCCTCCCCGGTGACGGTCGCGTGCTGGTTGGTGGTCATCGTTGCAGCACCAGGAGCTGGACACCCGCGGCGGCGACGATGATCAAGAGCAGCAGTGCGACCATGACGGCGGTCCCTGTGCGCATCTCGTGCTCGCTTCCGCGGTCCTCAGAACACGGACAGCGGGGTAGCTTAGCTGTCGCCCGTCACGGGACGGTAACCCTCGCGCCGCAGAGGTGGACGCCTCAGGTGGGTCACGGATGCATCGGCGCTGGTCAGGGTGGAGAACGCAGGTAGGCTGGCTGACTTTGGCTAGCCAATCTTCATGAGGCGACGGGCTCGCGCCCGATGCTCAGACCTCGGCGCGCTCGGCTCCTGCCGCCAGGTGCTTGCGGGCCGTCTCCAGGTTGTCGCGCAGCATGCCGATCAGGCCGGCGCGATCCTCCCACCAGGGCCGGACGTCGAGCTCCAAGGTGACGGCACCGGCGAAACGGGTCTGGCCGAGCCGCTCCAGGAACTCGCGCACGGGCAGGACACCCTGGTCGAGAGGGGCATGGGTGTCGCGGCCGCGGCCCGCGTTGTTGGAGGCGTGCACGTGCACGACCCGGTCGCCGAGCCGCGCCTGGGCCTCGAACAGGTCGATGCCGCTCACCGCCAGGTGGCTCAGGTCCAGGGTCACGTAGGGCCAACGTTCCAGCTCGTCGAGGTCGATGCCGCTCTGGAAGGGCAGCGGGTGACCACCCGCCCAGACGGGGAACATGTTCTCCACCGCGATGGTGACGCCGGTGTCCTGCCTGGCCGCGGCGATGCGCTCCTCCAGCCAGGCGGCGTAGCGGGCCTGCCAGCGGTAGGGCGGGTGGATGACGATGGTCGACGCCCCGCCCGCCTCCGCGAACCTGAGGCAGCGCTCGATCTTGCCGCGCGGGTCGGTGCCCCACACCAGCCAGGTGGCGAGCAGGAAGGGTCCGTGGATGGCGGGGACGGGCAGCTGGTAGCGGGTGGCCAGCGCGGCCAGCCGGTGCGGGTCCTGGCTGAGCCGGTCCTGGGTGATCATCAGCTCCACGCCGTCGAAGCCGGCCTCGGCGAGGACCTCGAAGGTCTCCTCCAAGGAGTACATGTAGAACGGGCCGGTGGAGGCGAGCACGGGTGGGGACGGGGTCACGAGCACTCCTCGAGGCGGGCCGCGCAGGTCCCGGGGCCCCACCGATGCGGCCCGCGGGACGACGTCATCGGCGTCGGCCGCACGGACGAACCAATCAACGAGGGAGGATAACAAGCCTTGACGGCTGCTCGCTGACGCTCAGGTGCTGACGCGGTGAACATGGGCCCGGTACTAGACTCTCCGGATGCCCCGCAGGCAGGGCGACCGTGGGGCTCGGCGCCGACTCGCGGCAGTGGTGCTAGCTTCATTGCGTGTCCGTGCACTGGGTGCTGCCGTCGGTCGCCACCGCCGCCGCGGCGGCGTTCTCGCTGGCCGTGCTGCGCCAGTACGTCCGGCGGCGCCGTCCCTACCAGCTCGCCTGGGGCGTGGCGCTGGCGATGTTCGCGCTCGCCTCGCTCACCATGACTGTCGGGGTCACGGCCGGCTGGTCGCCGCTCGGCTTCAAGCTCTACTACCTGTTCGGCGCGATCCTGAACGTTCCGTGGCTGGCCCTCGGGACGGTGCTGCTGCTCGCCCACGGGCGCACCGCCCGCATCGCCTACCTGGTCGGGCTGGTGCTGTTCAGCCTGGCGAGCGCCGTCGCGGTCGCGCTGGTCGAGGTGAGCGCGGCCGGGCTCGCCGGGCGGGTGGTGCCCGAGGGCAGGGACCTGCTGCCCGTCGGCATCCGCGCCTTGGCGGTCGGCGGCAACGTGGTGGGCACCCTGGTGGTGGTCGGCGGCGCGGTGGCCAGCGGGCTCGCCCTGCGTGGGCGGCGCGAGCTGCGCCCCCGCTTCGAGGGCAACCTGCTGATCGCCGCCGGCGTGCTGCTGGCCGCGGCCGGTGGGGTCTTCGCCTTCGCGAGCGCCAGCGACCAGCTGGCGACCGGGCTCGCCCTCGGCGCGACCGTGATGTACGCGGGCTTTCGCCGCGCCTCGGCGCCGCTGCCCAGCCCGCGGCCGGCGCCCGGTCCGCCCCGGCTGCGCCACCCATGAGCTGGTGGCGAGGCCGGCGCCGCGCCGTCGCGAAGCGTCCGGCGGACACCGCGCCGCACCCGCCCGAGGCGCCGGCGCCCGCGGAGGCGGACCCGCCGCGCCGGGTCACCCTCTACACCCGCAGCGGGTGCCACCTCTGCGAGACGGCCGCGGCGGTGCTGGCGGCCGAGCGCGAGCGGTCCTGGTTCGCCCTCGAGGTGGTGGACGTCGACCGCGACCTGGAGCTCGCGGGGCGCTACGGCGTGCGGGTTCCGGTGGTGGCCATCGACGGGGTGGAGGAGTTCGAGTACGAGGTCCCCGCGGACCTCCTTCGTGCTCGTCTGCGCCTGAACGGTGCCGTTTGAGAACATGGTCACAAGGGCCTAGACTCGACTCGCCCCCCAGGTGACAAGAGGGAGAGATCTGAGCATCGTGCGTGACCGCAGCATCCCCGAGGCAACCGTCGCCCGGCTCCCCGTCTACCTCCGCTGCCTGACCGAGATCGCGGAGCGTGGCACCCATACGGTCTCCTCCGAGCAGCTCGCGGAGGCAGCCGGCGTGAACGCGGCAAAGGTCCGCAAGGACCTGTCCTACCTTGGCTCCTACGGCACCCGCGGCGTCGGCTACGACGTCGAGTACCTGATCTACCAGGTGCGCCGCGAGCTCGGGCTGGAGCAGGACTGGGCGGTGGCGATCGTAGGAGTCGGCAACCTCGGCCACGCCTTGGCCAACTACCGAGGCTTCGAGGAGCGCGGCTTCCGCATCGTCGCCCTGCTCGACGCCGACCCAGAGAAGGTCGGCGAGCGCATCGGCCGGCTCGAGATCGAGCACATCGACGACCTGGACAGGGTGGTCAAGGAGGAGCAGGTCGCCATCGGCGTGGTCGCCACCCCGGCCGCCGCCGCGCAGGAGGTCTGCGAGCGCCTGGTCGCCGCCGGCGTCGCCTCGATCCTCAACTTCGCCCCCGCCCACCTGCAGGTCCCGGAGAGCGTCTCCCTGCGCAAGGTCGACCTCTCCACGGAGCTTCAGATCCTCGCCTTCCACGAGCAGCGCCGCGCCGCCGTCGAGATGATCCGCCAGGGTGCCCAGGAGCGGGCCGAGGCCTCGCGCGCTTCAGGCATGCGCGCCGCAACGGAGGGCCGCGGGCCGCGGAGCTGAGCCTGGCTCATGACCCCCCGTTACCCGATCCTCGTCGACCTGGCCGCCCGTCCCGTGGTGGTGGTCGGTGGCGGCGCCGTCGCCGAGCGCAGGGCGCTCGGCCTGCTGGCCGCGGGGGCCGACCTGCGCGTCGTCAGCCCGCGGGTCGGTGAGGGCATCGACGCCCTGGCGGCAAGGGGCGAGCTGACCGTCGAGCGACGCCCCTACCGGACAGGTGACCTCGCCGGGGCCGTCCTGGCGGTGGCGGCAACCGACGACCCGGAGGTGAACCGCCGCGTCGCCGCGGACGGTCGCGCCGCCGGGGTGCCGGTCAACCGCGTCGACCACCCTGACGGTGGCGACGTCACCGTCCCCGCGGTGCTGCGCCGCGGCGACCTCACCGTGGCGGTGGCCACCTCGGGCCGCACCCCCGGGCTGGCCGGGGCGCTGCGCCGCCGCCTCGAGGCCGACTTCGGCCCCGAGTGGGCCGAGCTGGTCGACCTGCTCGCCGCCGACCGGGCCGCCCTGCCGCGCGCGTCCGACCAGGCGACCTGGCAGGAGCTGCTCGCGCCGGAGGTGCTCGACGCCGTCCGGCGTGGCGCGACAGATGCCGTTCGCGAGAGGATCCGTGGATGCCGGTCTTCGTCGTCGGCCTGAACTTCAAGAGCGCCCCGCTCGAGCTGCTCGAGCGGCTCGCCGTCGACCCCGAGCGTCGGCCGAAGGCGCTCGCCCAGCTGCTCGGCGGCGACCACGTGCACGAGGGCGTGATCCTCTCCACCTGCAACCGGGTCGAGGTCTACACCGCCATCAGCCGCTTCCACGCCGGCTCCACCGACGTGCGCCGCTTCCTGGCCGAGTTCCACCACCTCGAGGCGCAAGACTTCGCCGACCAGCTCTACTCGTACTACGAGGAGCGGGCGGTGCGGCACCTGTTCGCGGTCGCCTCCGGGGTGGACTCCATGGTGGTCGGCGAGTCCCAGATCCTCGGGCAGGTACGAGAGGCGTTCCGCGCCGCCCAGGCAGAGCGGGCCGTGGGCCCGCTGCTGTCGACCCTGTTCGGCCAGGCCATCAAGGTCGGCAGGCGGGCGCGTAGCGAGACCGCCATCGGCGCCGGCCCGACCTCGACGCTCGAGGTCGGTCTGCGCGTGGCCGAGCGCCAGCTCGGCAGTCTGGCCGGTCGCCGCGTGCTGGTGGTCGGCGCGGGCAAGATGGGCCGTCTCGCCGGTCGCGGCCTGCGCGCGGCCGGCGTCGCCGAGGTGGTGGTCGCCAACCGCACCACGGCCAACGGCGCCACCCTCGCGCGCGAGCTGGGCGGCCGCCACGTGCCCCTGGCGCGCATCCGCTCCGAGCTGGCCGTTGCCGACCTGGTGATCGCGTCGACCGCCGCGATGAACCCGACGATCACCACCGAGGTGGTCGCCGCCGCCCTCGCCCAGCGCGCCTCGGCCGCGACCACGCCGCGGCAGCCGCTGGTCCTGCTCGACCTGGGCGTGCCGCGGGACGTCGAGCCGGAGGTGCGGGCGCTGCCCGGGGCGTTCCTGGCCGACCTGGACGGGCTCCGGGCGGTGCTGGAGACCGAGGACGACGGCCGCGTCGCCGAGATCGAGCGGGTGCGGCGCCTGATCGGCGAGGAGAGCGCGGCCTTCATGACCTGGCAGCGGGAGGTGCGGCTGGGCCCGACCATCCGCGCCCTGCGCGCCAAGGCCGAGGAGACCCGCCGCCTCGAGCTGGCCAGGGCCTCGAGCCGCCTCGCGGGCCTCTCGGAATCCGAGCGGGCGGCCGTCGAGGCGGTCACCAGGCGCCTGGTCAACAAGCTCCTGCACGAGCCGGTGGTGCGCGGCAAGGAGCTCGCCGCCGGCCCGGACGGCGACCTCTACGCCCGCATGCTGCACGAGCTCTACGGCCCGGATGCGCCCGATGCCTGAGGGGGGGTCCGGGGGGCTCAAGAGCGAGGCCGGAACCCGGGCAACCGGCGGCCACGCAGAGCCGAGCGTTAGCCCCCCGGTCAACAGGGCGCTGCGTGTCGCCACCCGCGGCAGCGCGCTGGCGCTGGCGCAGGCGCGCATCGTCGCCGACGGCCTGCGGGCGGCCTGGCCGGGGCTGGAGGTCACCCTGGTCCGGGTGGAGACCGAGGGCGACCGCCGCCGCGACCTGGCCACCACGCAGCTCGGCGGCAAGGGCGTGTTCACCGCGGCGGTGCAGCAGGCGGTCCTCGACGGACGCGCCGACCTGGCGGTCCACTCCGCCAAGGACCTCCCGGCTGCCCAGACTCCCGGCCTCGCCCTCGCCGCCGTCCCCGAGCGCGAGGACCCGTGCGACGTGCTGGTGACCAAGGCCACGGCCACCGGGGGGCTGATGGGGCGGAGCGGTACTCCCCCGGAGGGCACCCGGGACCCGCTCGACGGCCTGCCGAGCGGCTCCCGGGTGGGCACGGGCAGCCCCCGGCGGGTGGCGCTGCTCTCCTGGCTGCGGCCCGACCTCGAGCTGCTGCCGCTGCGCGGCAACGTCGACACCCGCGTCGGCAAGGTCCTCTCGGGCGAGCTGGACGCGGTCGTCCTGGCGAGCGCCGGGCTGCGCCGCCTCGGGCTACCCGCGGCGGCCGGGCGGCTCGACCCCGAGGTGTTCACCCCGGCGCCAGGCCAGGGCTGCCTCGCGGTCGAGGCACGCAGCGACGACCGGCGCGTGCTCGACCTGCTCGCCGCGCTCACCCACGAGCCGTCGCGCACCGCGCTCGCCGGCGAGCGAGCATTCCTCGCCCGCCTCGGCGGCTCCTGCACCCTGCCGGCCGGCGCGCTGCTCACCGGCGCCGCCGACGGCAGCCTGGAGGCGCGCGGCTTCCTCGCCGCGCTCGACGGCAAGGGCCTGGTGCGCGAGCGCCTGACCGGCCCGCCGGCCGCCGCGGCCGCCCTCGGCGGCGAGCTGGCCGACCGCCTCCTCGCCGTCTGCGGCCCCGAGGTCAGAGCCCTGATCGAGGCGAGCAGGAAGGGCTAGCCCGGCGGCTCGGGCGTGGCGGCGGTACGCTGCCTCCTGGCCTCGGTGACCGGGACTGCGGGAAGGCGCCGGCGGTCACCTGGACGGAGCAGGGAGGATGCCAGTGGGCGGCGAGCGGCGGGCGCCCGACGCCAGTGGGATGGTCTACCTGGTCGGGGCAGGGCCGGGTGACCCCGGGCTGGTCACCGTCCGCGCCAGCGAGCTGGTGGCCCGCGCCGAGGTGCTCGTCTACGACCGGCTGATCCCGCCCGGGCTGGTCGACCAGGCTCCCGTGGGCTGCGAGCGCGTCTACGTCGGCAAGCTGCCCGACCGTCACGTGCTGCCCCAGGCGGAGATCAACGCGCTGGTGGTGGCGCGCGCCCAGGCCGGCAGGCTGGTGGTGCGGCTCAAGGGCGGCGACCCGTTCGTGTTCGGCCGCGGCGGTGACGAGGCGGTCGCCTGCGCGGCCGCCGGGGTGCCGTTCGAGGTCGTACCCGGCGTCACCTCGGCGGTGGCGGTGCCCGCCTACGCCGGCATCCCGCTCACCCAGCGCGACCTGTCGAGCGCCTTCGCCGTGGTCACCGGCCACGAGGACCCGGCGAAGGGGGCGACGACCGCCCGCTGGGCAGCACTCGCGGAGATCGGCACGATCTGTGTGCTCATGGGGGTGGAGCGGCTCGGGGCCATCGCCTCCCGGCTGATCGAGGCCGGCCGCGACCCGGCCACCCCGGCCGCCGTGATCGAGCAGGGCACCACCCCGGCGCAGCGGGTGGTCTCCGCGTCCCTTGCCGGCATCGCCGCCGCCGCCGAGCAGGCCAGGGTCAGCTCGCCGGCGGTGGTGGTGATCGGCGAGGTTGCCGGGCTGCGCGGGCGCATCGCCTGGTACGAGAACCGCTCCCTGTTCGGCAGGACGGTGCTGGTGCCCCGTGCTCGGGAGCAGGCGGGTCGACTCTCGGCCCTGCTGCGGGAGCGGGGCGCCGAGCCCCTCGAGGTGCCGACCATCGCGGTGCATCCCCCGGCCAGCTTCGCGGAGCTCGACCGGGCGGTCGCCGCCCTGGCCGATGGCGCCTACGCCTGGGTCGCGCTGACCAGCGCCAATGGCGTGGCCGCGCTGCGCGCCCGGGCGCAGGGGGCCGGGCGAGACGCCCGCGTGCTCGGCGCCGTGCGGGTGGCCGCCGTCGGCCCCGCCACCGAGGCCGCCCTGCGCGCCTGGGGGATCGTGCCCGACCTGGTGCCCGCGACCGCCACCACCGCCGCCCTCGGCGCGGCCTTCCCCGCCGCTCCTGGTCGCGTACTGCTCGCCCGCGCCGATCTGGCCAACCCGGAGCTGGCGGCGGCCATCACCGCCAAGGGCGGGCACCCCCACGAGGTCACCGCCTACCGCACCGTGCCGCTCGACGACCTCGACCCCGACGCGCGCAAGCGCCTCGACGGCGGCGAGGTCGACTGGGTGGCGTTCACCGCCGCGTCGACCGTGACCGGATTCGTGCGCGCCTACGGCGGACCGCCGCCCGCCGCCGTCCGGGTCGCAGCCATCGGCCCGGTCACCGCCGCCGCGGTCCTCGAGGCCGGCATGCGGCTCGACGCCACCGCCACCGAGCACACCATCCCCGGCCTGGTCGCCGCCATCGAGCGGGCTGAGCAGCGCCCCTCAGACGCGCCCCCGTCGCCGCAGCCCAGCGAGGTGGCCCGTAGCCGCGCGCCGGCTGGCACTAGCGAGGTGGGCCGTAGCCGCGCGCCGGCTGGACTGAGGAGCGACGAAGGAGCCGCAGGCGACGGAGGAGCGACGAGGGAAGCCGGCGCATAGAGCGGCGGAGGCCCACCGAGCGTTCGAGCAGAGGAGTGAAGATGCAGCTACCACCGTTCCCCGCAAGCCGGTCCCGTCGACTGCGGCACAGCCGGGTCCTGCGCGACCTGGCGCGCGAGACCGAGGTGTCGCGGCGCGACCTGATCGCCCCCCTGTTCGTCAAGGAGGGCATCGCCGAGCCGGTCCCGATCGGCTCCATGCCAGGGCACTACCAGCACACCGTGGACAGCCTGCGGAAGGAGGCGGCGGAGCTGGCCGACCTCGGCATCCCGGCGCTGCTGCTGTTCGGCGTGCCGGCGCACAAGGACGCCGAAGGCTCGCAGGCCTGGGCGCCCGACGGCATCTCCCAGCAGGCACTGCGGGCGCTCCGCGACGACCTCGGCGACCGGGTCGCCCTGATCGGCGACCTGTGCCTGTGCGAGTACACCGACCACGGCCACTGCGGTGTGCTCGACCAGGGGCGGCCGGGGCGTCCCGGCGAGGGTGGCCTCCCGGGGGTGGACAACGACGCCACCCTGGAGCGCTACGCCCGCACCGCGGTCGCCCAGGCCCAGGCCGGGGCGGACGTGATCGCCCCGAGCGGCATGATGGACGGCCAGGTCGCCGCCATCCGCCTGGCACTCGACGAGGCCGGCTTCGCCGCCACCACGGTGCTCGCCTACGCCGCCAAGTACGCCTCCGGCCTCTACGGCCCGTTCCGGGAGGCGGCCGAGGGCGCGCCCCGCTTCGGCGACCGGGCCAGCTACCAGATGGACCCGGGCAACGCCGACGAGGCCCTGCGCGAGGTCGCCCTCGACGTCGCCGAGGGTGCCGACATGGTGATGGTCAAGCCGGCGCTCGCCTACCTGGACGTGATCTGGCGGGTCAAGCAGGCGTTCGGCCTGCCGACCGCGGCCTACCAGGTGTCGGGCGAGTTCGCGATGGTGAAGGCGGCCGCGAGGAACGGCTGGGTGGACGGCGAGCGGGTGATGCTGGAGTTGCTCACCGGCATCCGCCGGGCCGGCGCCGACCTGGTGGTCACCTACTTCGCCCGCGAGGCGGCACCGCTGCTCTAGTTACACCGTTGTAATTCGAGGCCCCACCGGGGCGCCGGACGAAAGGTCGAGCATGCAGCCATGGCAGACCGAGCCGAATGGCCGCTTCGAGCGGGAGACGATCGACAGCCAGGTGCTGCGCGGCAACCCGCTCGGTGACCCGCACGAGCGACCGCTCTGGGTGTACCTGCCACCCGGGTACGAGGACGACCGGGAGCGGCGCTACCCCGCCGTCTACATGATCCAGGGCCTCACCGGCCAGGTCGACATGTGGTGGAACCGGACGCCCTTCCGGCCCAACTTCCCCGAGCTGGTCGACGCGCTGTTCGCCACGGGGAAGGCCCCGCCGTCCGTGGTCGTCATGGTCGACGCCTTCACCGCGCTCGGCGGCAGCCAGTTCGTCAACTCTCCCGGCACCGGCCGCTACCTCGACTACCTCTGCGACGAGGTGGTCCCGTTCGTGGACCAGCGCTACCGCACCCTGGCCAACCGCGACCACCGCGGCCTTGCGGGCAAGTCCAGCGGCGGCTACGGCGCCATGGTGGTGCCGATGCTGCGGCCCGACACCTTCGGCGCCTTCGCCAGCCACGCCGGCGACGCCCTCTTCGAGACGTGCTACCTGCCCGACGTCCGGGTCGCGGTCCGCGCCCTTCGAGACCACTACGACGGCTCGTTCGAGCGCTTCTGGGAGGACTTCCGCTCGCGCCCCGCCTTCAGCAGCCAGAGCGACCACGAGCTGCTCAACGTCTACTGCATGGCGGCCTGCTACTCGGCCGAGCCGGACGGCACCGTGACCCTGCCGTTCGACACGGCCACCGGCCGCCTGCGCGACGACGTCTGGCAGCGCTGGCTGGAGCTGGACCCGGTGCGCATGGCCCCCAAGCACGCCGACGAGCTGCGCTCCATGCGCGCGATCTGGCTCGACGCCGGCAAGCGCGACGAGTTCTACCTCGACCTCGGGATGGCCGCCTTCGCCGCCGAGCTGGACGCCATCGGCGTCGACTACACCATGGAACTGTTCGACGCGACCCACATGGCGATCGAGTACCGCTACCCCAAGGCGGTCGCGTTCCTCTCCGAGCGCCTGCAGCCGGACACGACCGGGTAGCAGGGAGTCCGCCAGTCAGAAGCGCCCGGCACGGCGCAGGCGCCTGGGGCGGCCGTCGGGGCGGACGAAGGTGAACCAGCAGCCCGAGCTCGTCGCCCAGGCCGATCCGCCGGCGATGGTCGTAGGCTGGGAAGGGGGAGACCCGAAGTCCGGGTGAGACCGACGGTGAGGAGCGACTGGTGGTGGAGCCGACAGGCCCGGTGGAGGTGCCACGAAGCGCGGCCCTGTTCGAGCGCGCCCTGAGGGTGATCCCCGGTGGGGTCAACTCGCCGGTGCGGGCGTTCGGGGCGGTGGGTGGGACGCCCCGCTTCTTCGTGCGTGGCCGGGGGGCGTGGCTCTGGGACGTGGACGGCAACCGCTACGTCGACCTGGTGCTGTCGTGGGGGCCGCTGATCGCGGGGCACGCCCACCCTCGCGTGGTCGAGGCGGTGCAGGCGGCCTCCGCAAACGGCACCTCCTTCGGCGCGCCGACCGAGGCCGAGGTGGAGCTGGCCGAGGAGGTCGCGCGCCGCGTCCCGATGGTCGGCAAGCTGCGCATGGTCAACTCGGGCACCGAGGCCACCATGAGCGCGGCCCGCCTGGCCAGGGCGGCGACCGGCCGGCCGAAGCTGGTGAAGTTCGCCGGCTGCTACCACGGCCACGCGGACGCGCTGCTGGCCGCGGCCGGTTCCGGGGTGGCGACCCTTGGCCTGCCCGACTCTCCGGGGGTGACGCCGGCGCAGACGGCGGACACGGTGGTGCTCCCGTACAACGACGAGGACGCCCTGGTGGAGGTCTTCGCAAAGGCCGGCGACGAGATCGCCGCGGTGATGGTCGAGCCGATCGCCGCGAACATGGGCGTGGTCCCGCCGACCGCCGGGTTCCTGGCCGCGTTGCGCGACCAGACCCGCCGGGCTGGCGCCCTGCTGGTCCTCGACGAGGTCCTCACCGGCTTCCGCGTACACCGGTCAGGCGCCACCGGCCTCTACGGGCTCCACCCCGACCTGGTGACCTTCGGCAAGGTGATCGGCGGCGGGCTGCCGGCCGCGGCCTACGCGGGCGCGGCCGAGCTGATGAGCCAGGTCGCCCCGGAGGGCCCCGTCTACCAGGCCGGGACCCTCTCGGGGAACCCGCTGGCCACCGCCGCCGGGCTGGCGACCCTCTCGCTGCTCGACGAGGCCGCCTACCAGCGCCTCGACCAGCTCGCCGCTACCCTCGCCGACGGGGTGCAGGCCGCCTTCGACCAGGCGGGCCTGCCGGCCCGAGTGCAGCGGGCCGGCAACCTGTTCAGCGTCTTCATGACCGGCGACGAGGTGCTCGACTACGAGAGCGCCCAGAAGCAGGACGTCGCCGCCTACGGGCGCTTCTTCCACGCCATGCTGGCGCGCGGCGTCTACCTCCCACCGAGCGCCTACGAGGCCTGGTTCCTCTCGATCGTCCACAGCGACGCCGACGTGGAGCACGTCCTCGCAGCGGCCGATGAGTCGGCCCGGGTGGTGGCCACCGGCTGACGCCGGCCCCACGACTTCACCCTCGTCGAGCTGGTGGTGGTCGTGCTCAGCATCGCAGTCGTGATCGCGATCGGCATGTAGCGCCTCCTCGGGCGTCTGGTGGTCGAGTCAGCCGGGGGTTTGCTGGTAGCTGTAGCCGATGTGGAGGTGCTCCTGGTGGCCCTCGTCGGTGAAGTACGGCGCGTGGCCGATCGCGAACGGGGAGCCGACCTCCGCCGGGCGCAGCGGGCCCTCCAGGCCGTCGAGCCAGGTGGTCAGGGCCCTGGCGGCGGCGCTCGAGGGGCTGACGGGCTGGCCGTCGACACGGTCGAGGTCGACCGCGCGCCACACGGTGTGGTTGGAGACGCGGGTGGTGCCCTTGACGAACCGGGTGTGGCCGGTCTTCAGGCAGGAGATCCGGATCGCGTAGCGCTCGGCGACCGCCGCCAGGACCGACTGGACGCGCAGGTCCAGCTTGCCGGAGGCGAGGTCGGGGGCGGGGTCGCAGCCGTGGCTGCGGGTGGTGGCGATGCTGGGGTTGTGGGCCAGGGCGACCACGAACGGGTCGGACGAGGCGACCGACCGGGCTGCCCCGGCGGCAGTGGCGTAGCGGCCGGCGAGGGTGACGACCTCGTGGACGTACCAGCAGGCGTTGTTGTAGCGCAGCAGCGCCAGGTGGACCGCCGCCGAGCCGAGGACCTGGGGGCACGGGTCGCTGGCGGGTGGGGGGCCGGCGAGGCCGTTGGCGCACAGCTTGCGGGCGGCGGCGGGGATGGCGTCGGCGGGGTCGTAGGCGTTGCCGCCGTTGCCGAACGAGTCCCACGTGGAGGGGGGGCCGTTGGTGAGGTTGAACTGCATCGGGCCGGCGCAGCAGCCGGCGCTGTTGAGGCCCGTGTGGACCCCGGGGGCCTGCGAGCGGCCGTGGTTGCTCTCGACCTTGCCGATCCCGGCCAGGACCTGCCAGGTGAGCTTGGGGCAGGCCGCGGCGGCCGCGTGGTAGAGGGCCAGGTAGGCGCGGGGGACGTCGGCCAGCGCGAGGTGGCTGGCCCCGGCTTCGGCGGCAGCCGGGTCGGCCGGCGGCGGCGTGGGCTCGTGGCCCGGGTGCAGCGCCTTGGTGACCGTACGGCCCACCGCCGCCGGGACCCTGGCCAGCGGGAACCCCGGCGAGGCGCTCCCCGCCAGCAGCGCCAGCAGCAGCAACGCGACCACCGCGATGCCGGCCTGGCTGGCCGCGGCGCGTCGTTGGTTCGGAGGCCGGATCACTCGGTTACCCCCATACCTCCGGGACTGGCGGCGCCAAGGTGGTGGTGAGGCCGCCGGCCGCACGGGCCACGAGGTCGCCGTGCAGCTCGCCAGGGATTGCGGTGGCACGTGTGCAGTTGTTACACGGGTGGCTCACTGGTCCACCGTCCAGCCGCCGTGGGTTCGGCGCAGGGTGACCCAGGCGGTCGGCCGGCGGTTCCCGAGGTCGGCCAGGACCAGCACGCGTAGGCGCCCGGGGCGGTGCTCGGTTCCGAGGGCGTGGACCTGCTCGGTGGGCACACCCAGCCGCCTGGCGTACCAGTCCACCGCCAGCGCATCGGGACCGTCCGGCTGGTGCGCCGTTGGCCCCGTGGCCGTCCTGGTGGCCGGACGCGAGGCGGACGTGGCGGCCGGACGCGCGTTGGCCGTTGGGCGGTCAGCGTGCTCGTAGAGCGCGCTCATCCCGACGACGAACAGGGCCGTGAGCACCATCACCGTGGCGAGCCGGCGGCCGAGGTCGGTGGCCAGCAGCCGCAGCGGCAGGAGCAGCAGCCACGCAGCTAGCCCGGCACCCGAGCCACCGCCGACCCAGCGGCCGCGCGACGGCCCGGCCATTGGGCTCATGGCCACTCACCACCCGTGCCGGCCGCACGGCGGCCTGGGCGTCCAGCGGACCCGCCGCCGCCGACCGCCCGGCGGCCGGTCGGCCGTGCGGCGGGAGCACCGCGGACAGCGCCGCGGCCGGACCGCCCACGAGGGCCCACGTCGCCGATCGCGCGAGAGGCGGCCGCATGCCGCCTGGAAGGCCGTGCGGCTGAGGCGGCACCGCTACCGGACGCCTCCGAGTCGGCGTCACGGGGTGCCTGACGGCTGGCTGGGCTCTGCGCCTGGGCGGCGCCGCGGCCGCGCGGCTCTCCGGCGCGGGCAACGCCGTGGACCGCGGCAGCGGCGGACGAGCGGACGACCGGGACGACCTCCCGGAGCGTGCGGCGCACGGGCGAACGGGCGGCCGAGACGAGGTCGCGGAGCGTGCGGCCGGGCGGACGGCCCTGGGCGGCGAGGACGCGGAGCCGGCGCCGGCGCAGCCACCAGGCGGCCAGGGCGGCGCTGACCAGTGGCCAGGCCGAGCCGGCGAACAGCGTGCCGAGCAGCTCGTCCCCGGCGTGCAGGACGGTGGCGACCCACATCACCAGCAGCGCCGTGAGCGCGGCGAGCGTCAGCAGCAGCAGCGAGGCGAGCAGTGGCCGCAGCCACCAGCGGACGACGGCCGGGCGCCAGCGCGGCTCGAGGGCCAGTGGCACGGCGCCGAGCGTCGCCAGGCCGAGCAGCAGCAGCAGGGCCTGCGCGCAGGTCGCGACCATCGCCAGCACGCCGAGCAGGGCGGCGAACGGCAGGACGTAGGTGAGCGCCAGGGTGGCGATCACCGCCCGCTGCAGCGCGTGCCTGCCGGCGGCCCAGGCGCGGACGCCGGGAACGCGGCGGCGGACCGAGTCCAGCACGCCCGCCTTTGCCGTCGGCGGCGCGCTGGCCAGCACCGGGCTGCCCGTCTGCAGCCGCGACAGCGGGCTGGCGACGAACGCGATCCAGTAGCGGCCGGCGAGCACGTGCCGGTCAGGTGGGGGCGGCGCGCCGGCCCGGCCGGCGGGGGAGGGGGAGCCGGCCAGGCCGGCGACGCCGGCCGGGATCGCGGTGCTCGGTGCGCTGGCCACCCGCATGCTGGTGTCCGGCTTGGTGACCAGCAGGGTCAGGCCGAACAGCAGGAGCACGGCCACCAGCCAGGTCCTCCTGGCCGGACGGGTGAGCACGCCGAAGCCGACCAGGGCAAGGACCACGACCGCCGTGGCGTCCCGCAGGGCCGGCTCGTGGCCCTGCCGCCAGCCGGCCAGGCCCGTGGCGAGCGGCTCGCCGGCCAGGAAGCGCAGCAGGTTGAGCCGGTCGACGTCGCGCTGGCGCTCGATCGACGCGCGGCCGAGCCAGGCGGTCGCCCGCATCGCCGTCCTGGCGTAGGCGTTCAGCGGGCCGCCGCCGGTGACCACCACCTGCTCGTGCTGGTAGTCCCAGGTCGGAGCGGCGAGACCCTGGCCCGGCCTGGCCGGGCTGACCAGCAGCACGAGGACCAGGAGCAGGAAGGCAGCCGCGAGCTCACGCGGCAGCACGCCCCAGACGATCGCGCGGGGGCGCCTGGCACCCGCAGCGGTGGGACGGGGCGGGGCGGCGGAGAGCCGGCCACCCCGCTCGGCAGCGGTCGCACGCATGGTTCCCTCGAAGCTCGGCGCGCACGATGGCCGCCATGACCCGCTTGGCCGGCGGGCGTCGGCGTTGCGCCGACGCCACGTGGGTCGCGGGCGCTCGGTAGGCCGCTCGGGCGCGGTGGACACGGACGGGCTCGGCTGCCACTGGCAGCACTGGTGCGTCGATTCTCGAAGCTCTCGACGGTAGATCGGACTGGGGACGGCTTGGCGGGCAGCCTCCTCGGCTGGCGAGCACGGAGCGAGGGAAGTCGCTCCGCGCCGCCGGTCGGCGGTGGCCTGGGCCGCACGCCGCTCTGGCGTGGCGGCCACACCCGCTGCCGGCAAGGGGAAGCGCCCGCCTGGGCTACCGGCGTACGGGTCAGGCGCCCATTATTGTGCCGAACATATGTTCGATCGTCAACGCCACTCGCACCCGGTTTCCGCCGGTCGGGCGCGGTGCAACGGCGCCCGCAGCCGCTCGCGCGACCGGGACGAACCACGCCGGTGCCCGACGGCGGGCACCAGCGTGTCAGGAGGCGCTGCCGCGGGCGGTCCATGGACCGCCCGCGGGTCGCTCAGTTCAGCAGCCGGAAGGTGTCGTTGGTCAGCCACATGGGCAGCAGGTTGACGTAGTAGGGGCTGCCGGGCACGCCGCTGGTGCCGCCGGGCAGGCTCGACTCCGCGTACACGCCGCTGCGGTCGGCGCGGCCCACGAAGCGGTTGGCTCCGGCGCTGCCGAAGCCGAACCCGTTGGCGTCGTCCGCGCGCACGTCGTGGCTGCCGACGTCCACCGTGTCGAAGCCGCCGTCGGTCGGGATGCCGGACAGGCCGGCCAGCGGTGGCGGGAAGGCGCCCTGAGCCGGCGGGATGTCCCACGGCCCGCCCATCGGGTGGGACAGGGTGACGCGGTGCAGCCTTCCCCAGCGGTAGTCGGCCTGCCTGGTCGAGCCGCCGTAGGCCGGCGCGAAGTCCGGCCCGGCGAGCTTGTCGAGGGCGTGGCGCAGGCTGCGCAGGATCACCACGTCGCGGCGGTCGGGAGCGGACGGGACGCCGTCGACCGGGAAGAAGTCCACCCCGGACGCGCCCACCCCGCCGCGCTGGTCGAACGTCTCCAGCAGGTGCTTGAGGGCGGTCAGGGAGAGCTGCCCGTCGGGCCCCGGCAGCGAGCCGAGCGCGTCGAGGCGCGCGTCGATCGTGTCGTGGACGAACTGGCTGCGCCAGACCGCGTAGATGGTGGCCGCGACGCTGTTGCGCACCTCGCGGCTGCTCGGCGGCCGGCGGTGGCCGTTCACGTCGCTGGCGTCGTAGCCCTCCGGGATCCCCGTCGGGGTGGAGCGGTCCCAGGCCCGCAGCCGCCCGACCGCCTCGGCCATGGCAGGGTCGCGGGCGAGCGCGGCCAGCGTCGGGTCGCCGGAGTGGCGCGCGTCGGCCAGCGCCTGGAGCACGTGCGGCACGAAGAACTGCGCGTCGACCAGGGTGGTGTCGGCCTGGATGCGCTGCATGTCCTTGAACGACACCTTGCCGCCGTGGGCGAGGCGCTGGCGTAGCAGCGCGGTGATGCGCCCGCCGCGGATGCCGTCGTAGCCCGGGTTCAGGTAGTAGATGCCGCCGGTCGGCCGGAACTGGTTGAGCGGGTCGTTGTCCAGGCTGGTGCCGATGGGGTCGTTGTTGCCGTTGGCGAAGAAGCCGTTGCGGGGGTTGACCGTGTGGGGCATCTCCGCGGCCGGCAGGATCTCGTAGGGGATCGCCTGGCCGGGCTGGCGCTGGCGCAGCGGCAGCCAGTCGTTGCCGCCGGTGCCGCTGCGCACCAGGTAGGGCGGCAGGCCGTAGACCGCGCCCGCCTCGAGGTCCTCCCGTAGCGGCAGCTCGGCGCTGGTGAAGTAGGCAAGGTTGCCGTGCACGTCGGCGTAGGCCCAGTTCTGGCCGCCGACGTCGAAGTTCTGCAGCCCGCGGCGGAAGTCGTCGAGCCCGCGGGCATCGTCCCAGATCAGGAACGTGTCGATCTCGTGGGTGGCGCTGAAACCCGTGTACTGCACGCTGAGGCCCGAGTTGTTCGCGAGGTTGAGCTGCACCAGCGGGCCCTGGTTGCGCCGCGGCACGATCAGCGTCGCCGGCGGGATCGAGCCGCCCGGCGGCACCACGGTGACGTCGTCGTCCTGCTGGTCGCCCAGGTTGTTCTGGCGGAACGTCTCGGGGATCGACAGCACCGGCTCGTGCTTGCCGTCGTGCACGGTGGCCAGGCCGCTCGGCGTGCTCGGGTCGGGCACCACCGTCTCGACGTAGATGTCGGTGACGTCGCTCGGGTTGACGGTCGCGCCCCAGGTGATGAAGCGGTTGTGGCCGACCGTGACCCCGGGGGCGCCGGCGAAGCCGCTGCCGATGACGTCGGTCTGGCCTGCCCGGAGCTGGACCGGGTAGAAGGTGGAGGGTGCGGCGAGCGGGAGGTGCGGGTCGTTGGCCACCATCGGCCGGCCGGAGGTGCTCCTGCGCCCGCTCACCCCCCACTCGTTCGAGCCGCCCTCGCCCTTGCCGGCGAGGGCGGAGCGCAGCGCCGGCACCTTGGCGACCTTGGCCAGGTAGGCCCGTCCCAACGCGGCGACGGCATCGAGGCGCCCGGCGCCGGCGGCCCCGGCCTTGGCCGCCGTGCCCGTCCCCGACCTGGCGGTGGCGGCCTGCGCCGCGCCGCTGCGCGGTGCGCTGCCCTCCGCGTCGGGCACGGTGCTGGCCGGGGTGAACGGCTGCGAGCGGAACAGGTCCTCGAAGAACAGCTTGTCGGGGTCGAAGCCGGCCTTCGGGCCGGTGATGCGGTAGGCGAGCAGGGTGAGGGTGAAGTCGAGGTCGGACAGGTCGAAGGAGAGGCTGAAGGCGAGCAGCTTGGCCACGGCGACGGTGTCGAGCGCGGTCCACGGCCGGAAGTGGGTCAGCTCGAGGGCGGCGTACTCGGGCGGCAGGGGGTGGCTGGCGACCCAGGCGTTGATGCCGTCGGCGTAGGCCGCCAGGCCGTCGCGCGCCGCCGGCGAGAGCTCGGGCAGCGAGCGGGCAGCGGCGCGCCGCAGGCCGATGGTGCGGAGCTGCACGTCGCTGGGGAGCGCGTCCGGGCCGAGCAGCTCGGCCAGGGTGCCGTCCGCCTGGCGGCGGCGCGTGTCCATCTGGAACAGGCGGTCGGTGGCGTGCACCCAGCCCTGGGTGAAGTACAGGTCGTGGTGGTTGCGCGCGCTGATGTGGGCGATGCCCTGGGCGTCCCTGGTGACGCTGGCGCCGGGCGGCAGCCCTTTGGCTGCCGCGGCGGCTCGGGTCGGAGCGGCAGCTCCCGCGCCCGCGGGCAGCGAGAGCAGCAGGGCGAGGACGACGAGCAGGCAGCGCCGCATGCTGGGCAACCCCTTGGGACCGGCTCCCGGGGCCTCCCCCGTCGGAGGCCGTCGTCCGGGTCCGGCCGGAGCCTACCGCCCGGTAGCTTGCAGGGGAATACTCCGGGGCAATCTGCGCACGGCCGCCAGGCGGACGGCCGCTCAGCGGCTCCCGGCGGGACGCAGCCCGTCGCAGGCGACCGCGAGCGCCCGCGCCTCGCCTCGGGGTCGGAGCCGCCGCGCCGGGCCTGGTCAGGCCTGCTGGTCGAGGAACAGCGGGCGGAGGTCGCAGGTGCAGTCGGTGAGGGAGTCGCAGTCCGAGGCCAGCACCGTCTGCAGGGCCGACCGGACCACCTGCAGGTCGGCGAGCCTGCGCTCCACCTCGGCCAGCTTGGTGGCGGCGCGGGCGCGCAGTTCGCCGCCGCCGCGGTGGTGGGCGGTCAGCCGCAGCAGCTCGGTGATCTCCGCCAGGGTGAAGCCGAGCTGCTGCGCGGCCTTGATGGTGCGCACCAGCCGCACCGTCTCCGCCGGGTAGGCGCGCTGGCCGGAGGGCCGTCGCGGTGGCCGCGCGAGCAGCCCGCGGCGCTCGTAGTAGCGCAGCGTCTGGATGTTCACCCCGGCCAGCTCGGCGAGCTGGCCGCTGCGCAGGCTCTCCGTCACGGCGCCGCCGCCGGGGCGGCCCGCCGTGCGATCCCGGCCAGGCCGTCGAGGGCCGGCGCCCCTCCCGCGGGCACCTCGAGGTCGGCGAGCAGTCGCCCGCCCTCGGCGCCGACGGTGAAGCCGAGGAAGGCGCAGCACTGCCGCTCCTTGGCCAGCAGCTCGCGCACGGCGTGCTCGCCGGCGGCCTCGCCGAGCACCAGCCGCAGCCTGGTCGGCGCCGGCCGCTCGAGGCGGACGAGGTGGGCGGCGAACAGCGCGTGGAACTCGGCGAGGCGCCCGTCGACCTGGTCGGGCGAGAGGGTGCAGGCGATCGGGACACTTGACTCCGGCATGGCGGCCTCCACTCGACCGTGATCCGCTTCCGCGGCCACCGGCAGGAGGCCGCAGCGCGACCATAACCCTGTACCTGGGTACCGGAGTCAAGCGTCCCGGACGATCGGCCATCGTCCTGCCGCTGTCCTTCTCGGGTCGGCCAGTCCGTCTCCACCTGCTTGCCTGGATTATCAGCATACGGTCGGAAGGAGTCGAGGGCGGCGCGCCGGCCGCCGCCCACTCGCCCCCGACGCGGCCCGAGGCGGCAGGCCGACCGGGACGGCCGACCGCCCGGGACCCTCAGAGCTGGGAGGCGAAGTCGGCGACCGCCGAGGTGCCGCGCTCGCCGCGGGTGAGGCGGCGGTAGACGAGCACGCCGAGCGCCACCGCCAGCAGCGACGACACCAGCATGACGGTGGCAAGGGCGTTGAGCGCCGGGGTGGGCGCGG